>Ga0099364_10004074_pt1 | contig 22239 bp, 19 predicted proteins | sample TergutTh196P3_FD_73070 | JGI IMG/M metagenome (GOLD analysis project Ga0099364, IMG submission 73070) | Microcerotermes parvus P3 segment gut microbial communities from Pointe-Noire, Republic of the Congo - Th196 P3 | ecosystem: Host-associated > Arthropoda: Insects > Digestive system > Gut ...
GAATACAAAAAATGGGGAATTGACACCGAGGAAGCGATGGCGCGCTGCTGTACCATCCCCGTATCCTTGCATTGCTTGCAGGGGGACGATGTAAGCGGGTTTGAAAAGAACTCAGGTCCGCTTTCCGGCGGCATCCAGGCCACGGGAAACTATCCGGGCAAGGCAAGGAACCCGGGCGAGTTTATGAAAGATCTGGACTTTGCCTGCTCCCTTATTCCGGGCAAAAAGCGGCTTAACCTTCACGCCCACTACGCTATTACCGATGCGGCAGTTGAGCGCGACCTGCTTGAACCCAGGCACTTTGAAGCATGGCTCGCCTGGGCAAAGGAGCGGGGCATGGGGCTCGACTTTAACGCCACGCCTTTTTCACATCCAATGGCAGACAGCGGGATGACTCTTTCTTCCCCGGACAGGGAGATCAGGGATTTCTGGGTCCGCCACTGCAAGGCCACGCGGAAAATCGCCGCGTACTTTGGGGAAAACCAGGGCAGCCCCGCCCTGCACGATATCTGGATTCCGGACGGTCTGAAAGATGTACCGGCGGACAGGCTTGGCCCGCGCGAGCGGCTTCGGGATGCCCTGGACGAGATCTACTCGGTCAAGTACAGTAAAGACCATATCATAGATGCGGTGGAAAGTAAGCTCTTTGGAATAGGGCTTGAAAGCTTTACCAGCGGTTCTTCGGAATTTTACATAGCCTATGCGGCCACGCGCGGCATCTGCGTTTTACTGGACAACGGCCACTACCACCCAAACGAAAAGGTGTCGGATAAAATTCCCGCTCTGCTTTCGATCTTTGATAAAATTGCGCTCCATGTTACGCGCCCTGTTCACTGGGATTCGGATCATGTTGTACTTTTCGAGGATGAGGTAAAGGAGATCGCCAAGGAGATAATCCGGAACAGGGCGGATGAGCGTGTCTTAATCGGCCTTGATTACTTTGACGCAAGCATCAACCGCATTGCCGCTTGGGCGCTTGGGGCAAGGAACTTCCAGAAAGCCCTATTGTGGGCCCTCTTGATCCCTCACGATGAATTAAAAGCAATGCAGGATGCGGGAAACTTTTCCAGGCTCATTGTAATGCAGGAAGAGTCAAAAACCCTGCCCTTTGGGGCGGTCTGGGAGGAATATCTGGCCCGGCAGAAGGTTCCATCTTCAGATTGGTACGGCCTGGTGGAAAAATACGAGGATGATGTGTTAAAAAAGCGCAGATGAGTCATTAAAAAGGCATCATTTTTGGTTTTGAGGTTGTCAACGGGCGGTCAAATACACTATTATTATAATATATAGAAGATCCGTGTCCACCTTGGAGTGATCATGGGTAAAAGGAGATTCTTGTTATGAAAAAATTATTGTTGATTATGGTATCAGTGGCAGCAATGGCCATATTGTTTGCTTGTGCCACACCGCCCGAACCCGCGCCGCCGCCGCCCGCACCCGCACCCGCACCGGCTCCCGCTCCCGCGCCTGCGCCGCCGCCGCCACCAGCTCCGCCACCGACTGTCGCTCCCCCGCCGCCTGCGGCATCTGCGGCAGAGGTATATGAACGCTATGTGGGCGGGCTCATTCTTGATGGAGCTACAAGGTATACCGTTGTCCGCGGGGATATACTTGCGGTTATTTCCAGGCGATTATACAATAACGGCTTTTATTATCCGGTTATTATGATGGCCTCAAGCGCAGTAGTCCTGTATCCCGACGTGATTGAGCCGGGGACGGTATTGACAATTCCGGATTTGCAGAGGAATCTCAATGATGCCACGGCCAGGGCGAACATCAAGAATTTTCTCCCTGGGATAGCTGTTATTGAGGATCAGCGCGGACGGCCTCTGACTGCCAGGGGCATGAGGGATTTGGGGGCTGGCCTTTAAGGCTAAAAAGGAGAATGGGGAGCGCAGGATGGACATAAAAGAGTACAAATGCCCGAATTGCGGGGGGGCTGTCAAGTTCGACAGTTCCGTGCAGAAAATGAAATGCCCCTTTTGCGATACGGAGTTCGAGATCGAGGCCCTTCAGGAATACCAGAAGGAGCTCAGTGTACCGGCAGCAGATAGCTATGCCTGGGATGCGCAGAGCCGGGCAAAGGAATGGGAAACCGCAGAGCTTGACGACCTTAGCACCGGCTCCTGCCCTTCCTGCGCGGCGGAACTTATAGGGGACAAGAATACCGCAGCCATGGTCTGCCCCAACTGCGGCAATTCCCAGATTGTAAGACGGCGCCTGGAAGGAATGCTGAAGCCCAACTATGTGCTTCCATTCAAGCTGGAGAAAAAATCCGCCACGGAGGCCTTGAAAAACTTCTGCCAGGGAAAGCGGCTTCTGCCCAAGTTCTTCAAGGAAGAGAACCACGTCAACAGCATCCAGGGGGTTTACTTCCCCTTCTGGCTTTTCGACGCCAAGGCCCAGGCCCACATATGCTACAAAGCGACCAAAACCAGGGCCTGGAGCGATGCGCAATACAACTACACAAAAACCGACCATTATTCAGTTGTCAGGGACGGCAGCATGGCCTTTGAAAGGATCCCTGTCGACGGCTCGGAAAAAATGGACGATGCCTACATGGATGCCATCGAGCCTTTTGACTATGCCCAGATAAAGGATTTTGAAAGTGCCTTCCTCGCCGGCTACATGGCCGAAAAGTACGATGTGGATGCCGAGACATGCAAGGAAAGGGCAGGGCTGAGGATCAAGAACAGCATGGAAAGCGAGATTGGGCGGACCGTCACGGGCTATTCTTCGGTCAGGGTCGAAAGCTCAACTGTCAATGTCGAAGGCGGCCAGGTAAACTACGCCCTGTTTCCCGTGTGGATACTCAATACAAAGTACAAGAAAGAAAACTACATGTTTCTTATGAACGGCCAGTCGGGCCTCCTGGCAGGCAGGCTGCCCGTTGATTCTGGAAAAGCCTGGAAGTACCAGATTTTGATTTCGGGCATAATCGGCACGGTCTTTACGCTCATCTTCCAGGCCTTGCGGATATTTTTGTAAGATAGGGAGTGGGGAGTAGGGAGGAAAGGTTAATATGAAAGTTAGGTATTTTTTGGTTTTGGTGTTGGTTTTTATTGTTTCCCTTCCTGTGTTTGCGAGGGAGCGAATAGTTGACAATGCAGGGCTTTTAAGTGCGGAAGAAAGGGAGCTTCTTGAGGGAATGGCAAATTCCATTGCCGCAACTTATGATTTTGATCTTGTCATCGTAACGGAAAGGAGCATAGGCAATGTATCTGCTGCCAGTTTTGCGGATGATTTTTTTGACGACATGGGCTACGGCCTTGGCCAGGATCGGGACGGCGCGCTTTTCCTCCATGTGACAGGGAGCCGGAACTACTTTTTCAGCACTTCCGGCAGGGGCATACGGCTGTTTAACGATGCTGCCCTGGACAAGCTGGAAGCGGATGTGCTAAGGAGCCTTAGGGCGGGAAACAATTTTCAGGCATACCAGGCTTTTTTGCATAACAGCGAGACATTTCTTAAGCTCGAAGCGCAGGGCAGGAACTACAATTTCTTTCATCGGTGGAATGCGGTTATGCTGGCCATTGCCTGGTTTTTTGCCCTGGCATTGGGCTTCATCACCGTCAAGGCTTGGAAAAAAGAAATGAACACAGCCCTTCCCCAGACCCAGGCAGCGGCCTATGTCGTTCCCGGCAGCTTCAGCTTAAAAACGCAGAAAGACCGCTTCCTTTACAGCACCGTCACAAAAACCAAGCGGCAAACACAGTCAAGCTCCGGCGGCGGAATGCGCACAAGCTCTTCGGGAAGGAGCCACGGCGGCAGGGGCGGCAGGTATTAATACAGACAGTACGAAGGCCTACGAAATACGAATATAGCTTAGCGCAGGCTTTTATTCGTCGTTGTCCTCTTCCACTATCTCCGGTTCAGGCTCGGCATCCACCTCCGCATCCTCGGCGGTGAAGTCGTCAGCCGAAAGCTGCATGGCCTTTTCCATCTTGCGCCTTTCCAGAATTTCGTTCAAGTACTCGTCCAGATCCTGCTGGTCCTCGTCGTAAAGCTTTATGTCCCGGTAGCGCTTCATGCCCGTCCCGGCGGGGATGGGATGGCCGATGATGATGTTTTCCTTGAGGCCCCGCAGGTAGTCGGTTGATCCGGCAATGGCCGCGTTGGTAAGCACCCTTGTAGTTTCCTGGAAGCTGGCAGCGGAAAGGAAGGAGTCGATATTGAGCGATGCCTTGGATATTCCCTGGAACACCGGCCGGGCCACCGCAGGCTGCCCGCCTTCGTTTATTACGCGGCTGTTTTCCTCTTTAAAGCGGTACTTGTCCACCATCTGGCCGTAAATGAACCTGGTATCCCCTACCCGCACGATCTCCACCTTCCTCATCATCTGGCGGATAATAACGCCCACATGCTTGTCATTGATGGTTACGCCCTGTAGCCGGTAAACTTGCTGAATCTCGTCCATAAGGTAGCTTTGGAGCTCAGACTCCCCAAGTATGTGAAGAATGTCATGGGGATTGATTGCGCCCATGCAGAGGGCTTCGCCCGCCTCCACCCTGTCGCCATCCCGCACAAGGAGCCGCTTGCTCATGGGAATAAGATGCTTGTATTCCTTGCCGAAGTCATCCTCGACAAGGATCACCCGCTTGCTCTTGACGATTGTCTTGAAGCGGACGGTTCCCGAAACCTCGGCCAGTACAGCCGGGCTCTTGGACTTGCGGGCCTCGAAAAGCTCGTTTACCCTGGGCAAACCCGATGTAATGTCCATGGCATGGACAGATTCCTTGAGGGTTTTGGCGACAATGCGGCCGGCCCTGATCTTTTCACCCTCGTCAACTTGTAGAATGGCCCCTCCGGGAAGGAAATAGGAAGCGAGCTGCATGTCGTTGTCATCGACTATAAGAAGCCGGGGCTGCTTTTCAAGCTGAAAATCGGTGATCCGCTTTTCCACCCCTCTTTCCTCATCGAATTCTTCTTTAAGGGTAGTGCCGGGAATAATATCTTCGTAGCGGACGGTTCCGCCAGCTTCGGCGATAATGGGGTCCGAGAAGGTATCGAAGGTGGCGATGGTTTTCTCCGCCTCTATCACGTCTCCCTTCTTTATCAGGACTTCGGAACCGTTGCGGATTTCGATCTTCTGATCCTGGCCTATCAGGTACAGGCTTGTTTCATTATCTTTGCTGATAACCATGGCGTATGCAATATCCGGGGACAGGATCTCCTCATTTCCCCGTTTGATGATGTGAGCGCCTTTGATTATCCTTTGGCCGTTTTCCACAAGAAGTTCGTCCTTGGCTTCCAGCTTGTATTCCTTTATGATCCTGTTCACCACCGCATGGCCTTTCCTCGTAAAGAGCCATACCCCCGTGGACTCGCCGGTCTTTTCATCGACCTTGTCCACATGGACCCCTGTCACGTCTTTGATATAAACAGGGTACTTGAGGAAGATTCGGTTTTCCTCGCTTATGTTTATGGCAACCCCTCCGGTATGGAAGGTCCGCATGGTGAGCTGGGTTCCGGGCTGGCCGATGGACTGGGCGGCGATGGTTCCAACCGCCTCGCCGATGTCAACTGTCCGGTTCGTAGCCAGGTTCCTGCCGTAGCATAAACGGCAGACCCCATGCTCGGCCTCGCAGGTGAGCACCGTCCGGATGCGCACCGTTTCTATGCCCGCCTCTTCAATGGCGTTGGCGATTTCCTCGGTGACTTCCTGGTTCACATCCACAATTATTTCCCCGGTTATGGGATGCTTTACTATTTCCAGGGTATAGCGCCCAACAATGCGGTCCCGCAGGGGCTGCACAATATCTTCGCCGGTCTTTATGGCCGACTGGGCAAGTCCGTTGATTGTGCCGCAGTCGTCCTTGTTCACCACCACGTCCTGGGCGATGTCAACCAGGCGCCTAGTAAGGTAGCCGGCCTCGGCTGTCTTGAGGGCCGTGTCGGCAAGCCCCTTCCTGGCGCCGTTAGTCGAAATAAAGAACTCGATGACCGAAAGCCCCTCTTTAAAATTGGAGCGGATCGGCAGCTCGATGATGTCGCCGGAGGGCTTTGCCATAAGGCCCCTCATGCCCGCAAGCTGGCGTATCTGGTTGCGGCTTCCCCTGGCCCCGGAATTGGCCATCATGTAAATCGAGTTGAACCCGTTCCGGTCTGCCTCCAAGGTCTTCATCATAATATTGGCTAGATCGTCGTTCGTTTTCTGCCAGACTTCAATCACCCGGTTTTTGCGCTCCTCCGGGGAAAGCTGGCCTGAATTAAACTGTTTCTGGATGGCCTCAACTTCCCTGTTGGCGCTTTCGATCATCCCGGCCTTTTCTTTGGGCACAACTATGTCATCAACCCCGATGGTTGACCCGAAAATCGTGGAGTATTTATAACCTGTTGCCTTGATGGCATCCAGCATCTTAACGGTGGTCCAGGAGCCTCTCTCGGCAAATATGTATTCAATAAGGGCCCGCAGTTCCTTGTCCCTTAGTTCATAATTGATAAAGGGAATTTCCCTAGGCAGTTCCTCGTTCAAGACAAGCCGCCCAGCGGTGGTTTCGATATAGCCGCCCTCTCCACTCGCTGCGGTTTTTCCCACTTTCTCCCATATAGGGGACTTATGCACCCTTACTTTGATTACCGCCTGCCAGTCCAGGGACTTGGCTTCCACTGCCATATAGACTTCTTCTACCGAGGAATAGCGGGGCGCCTCTCCGGCGGATTTTCCGCAAGCCGGGCAGCCGGTCCATCCTTCATGAAGTTCCCTGCCGCATTTTTCGCAGGCTGGTTTCCCGGCATCCCCGGCCAGGGCCTTGCCCGAGCCCGGCCGCTTGGCATCGGGCCTTACACGGGTAAGGAAGTTGATCCCCAAAACCATGTCCTGGGAAGGGAACACAACGGTCTTGCCGTTTGCGGGGTTTAGGAGGTTCCGGGCGCTGAGCATGAGTGTCCAGCATTCCATCTGCGCCGCCTGGGTAAGGGGCACGTGAACCGCCATCTGATCCCCGTCAAAATCCGCGTTAAAGGCGTAGCAGACAAGCGGCGGCAGCTTGATGGCCTTTCCTTCCACCAGCACCGGCTCGAATGCCTGGATGCCCAGGCGGTGAAGGGTGGGCGCACGGTTCAAGAGCACGGGATGCTCCTTCACCACCTCGTCCAGAATGGCGAAAACCTCTGGGGTCTCCTGCTCCACCATTATCTTGGCCTTCTTGATATTGTAGACCACGTCCTTGTCCACGAGCTTTTTCATTATAAAGGGCTTGAAGAGTTCCAGGGCCATCTTGGTCGGAAGCCCGCACTGCCACATCTTGAGTTCCGGCCCCACGGTGATCACGCTGCGGCCTGAATAGTCAACCCGCTTTCCCAGGAGGTTCTGCCTGAAGCGGCCCTGCTTGCCCTTGAGCATGTCGCTGATGGACTTGAGAGGCCGGTTGGAAGCTCCCTTCACCACCCGCTTTTTCTTGGAATTGTCGAACAGGGCATCCACCGCTTCCTGAAGCATTCGCTTCTCGTTGCGTATGATGATGTCCGGCGCGTTCAGTATCTGCAGCCGCTTAAGGCGGTTATTCCGGTTGATCACCCGGCGGTAAAGGTCGTTAAGGTCGCTGGTGGCAAAACGGCCTCCGTCGAGCTGCACCATGGGGCGCAGTTCCGGGGGAATTACCGGGATCACGTCCAGGATCATCCACTCGGGCCGGTTCTTGGAGTTTCGGAAATTTTCTACAATATCGATGCGCTTCAATAAACGCTTGTCGCTTTTTGAACCCTTCTCGATCATCTTGACCCGGAGTTCAGCGGCCATCTCGTCAAGGTTTATGTTTTCCAACAGCGTCCTGACGGCCTCGGCGCCCATTCCAGCCGTAAAGCCCCCGCCGTGGCGCTCCTGGGCCTCGTAGTATTCATCCTCGGTAAGGAGCTGCATCTTTTTAAGCTCGGTCTCGCCGGGTTCAATGACCACGTATTTTTCATAGTAAAGCACAGAGCGGAGGGCCGTCATGGGAAGGTCCAAGAGAAGACCCATGCGGCTCGGCACGGAACGGTAGTACCAGATATGGGAAACCGGGGCTGCCAATTCAATGTGCCCCATCCGTTCCCGGCGCACCTTGAAGTGGGTCACTTCCACGCCGCAGCGGTCGCAGATAACGCCCTTGTACCGGATAGACTTGAACTTGCCGCAGTAACATTCCCATTCCTTGGTGGTTCCGAATATCCTCTCGCAGAAAAGGCCGTCTTTTTCGGGCCGGAGGGTCCGGTAGTTGATGGTTTCCGGTTTTTTGACTTCCCCGTAAGACCAGGCCCGAATCATGCTCGGGGAAGCCAAACGTATCATAATCGAATCAAAATCCTGAATGTCCCGCATCATAGCTCCTTTAAAATCGTAGCTACTTTAAAATCGTAGCTTCTTAAAAATTAGAACCGCTCTTGTTGATCAGATCCTCATCACGCTCGGTAAGGGGAATCTGCTTGTTCTTGTTATCGTAAATGCTAAGATCCAGGGCCAGTCCCCGCAGTTCCTGAACCAGAACATTGAAGGACTCTGGTATCCCCGCAGTGGTGGAAGGCTCGCCCTTGACAATGGCCTCGTATATCTTGGATCTCCCGGTCATGTCGTCGGACTTGATGGTGAGAAGCTCCTGCAAAGTGTGGGCCGCTCCGTATGCTTCCAAAGCCCAGACTTCCATTTCGCCCAGCCTCTGGCCGCCGAACTGGGCCTTGCCCCCAAGGGGCTGCTGGGTAACCAGCGAGTAGGGCCCTGTAGAACGGGCATGCATCTTGTCGTCAACCAGGTGGTGGAGCTTGAGGAAGTAGATAATTCCGCAGAAAATGTTATTCAAGAAAGGCTCCCCTGTCTTGCCGTCCCTGAGCACGGCCTTGCTGGTTACCGGAAGCCCCGCCTCCCTAAGCTTTTCCTCTATCTGCTCAGTCGGGGGGGACTGGAACACCGGCACCGAATACCATTCGTCCAGTGTCGAAGCGGCCCAGCCCAGCTCCGTTTCAAGGAGCTGGCCGATGTTCATTCTAGAGGGAACCCCCAGGGGGGTTAGGCAGAGATCCAAGGGAGTGCCGTCTTCCATGTAGGGCATGTCTTCCTCTGGGAGTATACGGGCCACAACGCCCTTGTTGCCGTGGCGGCCTGCCATCTTGTCCCCTTCCCGGAGCTTGCGCTTGGTGGCAATTAGAACCTTGACCACCTCGTCAACTCCTGGGTTAAGATCGTCCCCCTCCGTGCGCTTGAGCCGCTGGATGTCGATGATTGTCCCCTCGATGCCGTGGGGCACCCGGAGGGACGAGTCCCGCACTTCCTTTGCCTTCTCGCCGAAGATGGAATTGAGGAGCTTGAATTCCGGGGTGGTTTCGGTCTCACTTTTGGGGGTTACCTTGCCCACAAGGATGTCCCCGGAGCGCACCTTGGCACCCACAATGATGATCCCCTCCCCGTCAAGGTTATCCAGGCTTTTTTCGGATGTATTGGGAATGTCCCGGGTGAGCTTTTCCGGGCCCAGTTTTGTTTCCCGCACCTCCGTGAAAAATTCCTTGATGTGGATGGAAGTAAACATGTCGTCCTTCACCACCCGCTGGGATATGAGAATCGAGTCTTCGTAATTGTAACCGTTCCAAGGCATGAAACCCACGAGGATATTCTGGCCCAGGGCCAGTTCGCCGTTCCTTGTGGCCGGGCCGTCTGCAATAACCTGTCCAGCCGTTATCTTTTCGCCCAGCTTGACTATGGGCCGCTGGTTGTAGCAGGTGTCCTGATTGGTTCTCTGGTACTTGATGAGGCGGTACAGATCCAGGCCCTCTTCGTTGGTTTCGGGAACAGCCTCCCCTTTTTCATCCGGCTCGATGACAATCTCCTGGGAGCTAAGGCGGACCACCGTGCCGCTGCGCCGGGCCTTGCGGAGAACCCCCGAATCGTAGGCGCACTTGCCTTCCATCCCCGTGCCGACCCTTGGCGCCTCGGGGAACACCAAGGGCACTGCCTGGCGCTGCATGTTGGAACCCATGAGGGCCCGGTTGGCGTCATCGTGCTCCAGGAAGGGAATGAGGGATGCGGACACGGAAATAATCTGCTTGGGGGAAACGTCCATGTACTCGATCTCGCTGGGATGGCGGGTGGTATAATCCCCCTGCTTCCGGCAGGAGATCTGGGCATCCGCAAAGCTGCCATTGCTGTTCAGTTTTGCCGAAGCCTGGGCTATGTAGTAGCGGTCCTCGTCCATGGCCGAAAGATACTCGACATCCCTGGTTGCGATGCCCTTGGCCACCTTGCGGTAGGGGGCTTCGAGGAAGCCATAATCATTCACCCTTGTATAGTTTGCCAAGGAGACGATAAGGCCGATATTCGGGCCTTCCGGGGTCTCAATGGGGCACATCCTTCCGTAATGGGTATAGTGAACGTCCCGAACCTCGAAGCCCGCCCTTTCACGGGAAAGGCCTCCGGGCCCCAAGGCGTTCAGCCGCCTCTTGTGGGTCAGCTCCGCCAGGGGATTCACCTGATCCATGAACTGGGAGAGCTGGCTGGAACCGAAAAATTCCTTGATCGCCGCGACTATGGGTTTTATGGAAATAAGATCCTGGGGCTTGATGGTATCCGTCTCTTTCAGGCTCATCCGTTCCTTGGCGATCCGCTCCATGCGGCTGAAGGCGGTCTTCATGATATTCGCCATGAGTTCCCCCACAGAACGAATTCTGCGGTTGCCCAGGTGATCGATGTCGTCAACCTTCTCAACTTCCGTATGCACATTGATGAGGAATTTCATGGTTGCGATGATGTCCTGCTTTGTCAGGGTGAAATCTTCCAGCAGGGGGTCATGCGCAAACTTTTTGTTGAGCTTGTAACGCCCCACCTTGCCCAAATCGTAGCGCCGGGGGGAAAAGAACATGCTGTTGAGATCCTTCTCCGCAGCGTCCACGGTGATGGATTCCCCTGGCATAAGGACTGAGTACACCGAAGAAAGGGCTTCTTCCCTGGAAGGCTCGTCCCTTGCGGCATCCCCCTTGACGAATTTGATCTCCTCCCGCTCAAAGCAGTTGAGGAGCATGTCGGAATCAAGGGAAAGGTTCTGGGATTTGTCATTCTTGGGATCAACTGGATCCACGAACTTGATAACTTCCACGGATTTGATTCCGTGGGCCATGAGCTCGTCCACAACATGGGGATGGATTTTTTCCCCTGCCCGGTAGAGTTTTTTCAGAACCTCGTTGCCATCGGCATCGACCTTGTCGCCGTCCTTGACCCACACTGCCTGGGCCAGAACCCGGCCGAAAAATTTCTCCCTGCTTTCCCTGTCGTCCTTGATTTTTAAGACCTGGGTACTATAGAAGGCCTTGATAATATCTTCCCGGCTCTCGTATCCCAGGGCCCGGAGGAAGATTGTTCCAAGAATGCGCTTTTTCCTGTCGATCTTTGCGAAGATTAGCTCTTTTTTGTTGTCAATTTCAAATTCCAGCCAGGAACCCCGGTAGGGAATAATCCTGGAAGAATAGATGCCCTTTTCGTGGCTAAAAATAACCCCAGGCGAACGGTGAATCTGTGAAACCACCACCCGCTCTGCGCCGTTTATGATGAAGGTTCCCCGCTCTGTCATGATGGGGATGTCCCCCATATAAATATCCTTCTGGCGGATTTCGCCGGTCTGCTGGAAAATAAGGTTCACCCTGGCCTTTAGGGAAAGCGCGTATGTAAGCCCCTTTTGCTTGCAATCCTGCTCGTTGAATTTTATATTGGCCTCGTCCAGGGTGTAGTATTCGTATTCAAGAATCATGTCTCCGTTGGGGCTTTCGATGGGGAAAGCGGACTTGAAAACTTCTTCCAGGCCCTGGATATTCGGCTTTTCATTATTCCTGATTCTGTCCCTCTGCAAAAAGCGCTCGTAGGAGTTCAACTGAATATCGACAAGATCCGGGAGTTCCATTACGTCCTGAATATCCTTGCCGACATAGGTTCTCTTAGAGTTGATCCTCATTTTTGCCATTCCTTCCCCCATAATAATACTCAGCACTTAACCTAGCCCATGTTCACACACTGACTAAATTAAGTGCTCAAGCGAGAAAACAAGCTGTTGCGTCCGGTTAAAAACCGGATCTTTACTGAATTTCAACCGTACCGCCGGCGGCAGTTATCTGCTCCTTGATCTTCGCGGCATCTTCCTTGGAAACGGCCTCTTTTAAAGGCTTTGGAGCGCCTTCCACCAGGTCCTTTGCTTCCTTTAGGCCCAGGCCCGTAACCGCCCGGACTTCCTTGATAACCGCTATCTTCTTGGACTCGTCAAAGGCCTTGAGAATAACGTTGAATTCCGTCTGCTCCTCCGCAGCAGCAGCAGGGGCCGCAGCCGCGCCAACTGCCGCAACCGCTACGGGCGCAGCGGCGGAAACGCCGAACTTCTCTTCCATTGCCTTTACCAGCTCGGAAACCTCCAGAACCGTCATTGAAGCAATCGCTTCCAAAATCTCTTCTTTCGTAGCTGCCATATTATCTTCTCCTTATAGAAACATACGCACTTCATACGAAGCGCTGCTAAACCATACCCGACAGGAACGGCAGCAACCGAAGCCTGACGGATTAATTCTTCCCCTATTCCCCTTTCTGATCCGCTATGGCCTTCACCGTGCGTACCAGCCGGGCAGGTATGTCGTTTAGGGCCGCGGCCAAGTTCCGGGCCGGCCCGTTCATGACGGACATGAGCATGGAAATAAGCTCCAGCCTGGAAGGCAGCTTGGAGAAGGCTTCAACCTGCGCAGCGTTGTATACATCCTTCCCCACGAGGCCGCCCTTCACTTTCAGTACCGGCGCTTCTTTTGAAAAATCCACCAGTATCTTGGCAATTTCATTGGCATCCTTGGGGGCTATTGCTATTGCGGTTGGGCCCAAAAGATAGCCAGCCACATCTTCCGGAGCGGAAAGCTGCTGGAAGGCGATCCTGGCAAAGTTGTTTTTGACAACCTTGTATTGGGCGCCCTTGCCCCGGAGCTGCTTGCGGAGCATGGTGATCTGCTCCACCGTAAGCCCCCGGTAATCAGTAAAGATGAAGTCCTCCGAAGCGGAAAAAGCTTCTTTCATTTCAGCGATGGATTTTACCTTAACATCCTGTAATTTTTTCGCAACTATGGCCATTCAATACTCCTTTGGAGTTTGCGCAGCAAACTCCGTAGCTAAAACCCCTTAGGGGTTTTAGCCTTCGTCCTTCACGGAGACCCACACGCCGGGCCCCATGGTGGAAGCCACCGACACTGTCCGAATGAAATCGCCCTTGGCATCGACAGGCCTTTTCCGCTTAATCTCGGAAACCACCGCCTGTACGTTCTCGGCGACCTTTTCGCCCTCCATGGAGACCTTGCCCACAGCCAGGTGCACAACCCCGGTTTTGTCCGCTCGGAACTCGATCCGGCCTTTTTTCAGTTCCGCCAAGGCGCCTTTGATGTCAAAGGTAACCGTGCCGGTCTTGGGATTGGGCATGAGCCCCTTGCGGCCAAGAACCATGCCGAGTTTTCCCACATCCTTCATCATGTCCGGGGTTGCCACGGCAACATCAAAATCCGTCCAGCCGCCCTTTACCTTTTCGATGAGATCTTCCGCCCCGATAAAAGCGGCGCCCGCATCCTGGGCTTCCTTTTCCTTTTCTGGCTTGCAGAAGACCAGAATCTTTTTCTCCCCCCTGAACTGGTTGGGCAATACCACCGTGTCTCTGACCGACTGGCTCTTCTTTAAATTCAGCTTGACCGAAAGATCCACGGTTTCATCGAACTTGGCGTATGACATGGATTTTACAAGATCGAGGGCCTCTTTTAGCTCAAAAGAAGCTGCCGGGTCGTATTTTTTCAGGCTTTCCCTGTATTTTTTTCCGCGCTTCATTTTTCCACCTCTACACCCATTGACCGGGATGTCCCGGCTATGATCTTCATGGCCCCGTCAAGATCATTGGCCGAAAGATCCGGCATCTTCAGTTTGGCGATCTCTTCGCATTTGGTCAGGGGGAGCTTTCCCACTTTCGTTTTGTGGGATTCTGCCGAACCCTTCTCCAACCCAATGGCCTTTTTGATAAGCACCGCAGCCGGCGGGGTTTTGAGGATAAAAGTGAAGGACTTATCCGCATAAACGGTTATGACCGCCGGAATGACCAGCCCCGGTTCCATGTTCTTCGTCCTGTCGTTGAACTGCTGGACGAATTGCGGGGCGCTCACGCCGTGGGGTCCCAAAGCAGGGCCTACAGGGGGGGCCGGGGTGGCCTTGCCTGCCGGGCACTGCAGCTTGATCATGGCAGTTACCTTTTTCTTTGCCATTTAAACTCCTTTGTGGTAGTGGAATATGCTACGCATATTCCTAACGCCTTGCCGCTAAATTAAGCAGTCAGGCTCCCACGCATATATAAATGAAACGCCTGGGGCGTTTTGTACGCTTTAAGTGTTTACAGCTTCTCCACTTGCAGCAGATCAACTTCGACAGGCGTATTCCTGCCAAAAATGCCGACCATAACTTTGAGCTTGTTCTTTTCCTGATTCACGTCTTCGATAGTGCCGGTGAACGATTCGAAGGGACCGTCGATGATCTTTACCTGTTCCCCGGGGGTAAAAGACTGGCGGGAACGCACAGGGCGCTCGCCCTTCATCTCGCCGGACTTCTTGAGTATGCCCCTGGCCTCATCGCCCGAAAGTGGGCTGGGCTTTTTGTTAGCCGGGGTGCCCACAAAGCCCGTAACGCCCTGGATCTTCTTGATCTTGGAACAGGCAAGTTTCCACTGCTGTTCCTCGTTGGGCAGGTCCATTTCAACCAGAATGTACCCGGGAAGGAATTTCCGGGTCTGTGTGCGCTTTTTGCCGTCCCGTACTTCCACTACCTCTTCGGAAGGGACCTTCACATCCCGGACCACTTCCTTGTCCAGCTCCCCTGTCCCGGTCATCATGCGGATGGTCTTTTCTATCTTGTTCTCATACCCAGAATAAGTATGAAGGACGTACCAGCCCGTAGCCATAATTTTCCTTTAAAAGGTCAGAAGATCGCCTGCACTCCAAGGAGCAGCAGCACATCGACCAAGCCCAAAACCGCAGCAATAATAACAGTAGAAATGATCACAACCTTGACAGAGCTTACCACATCGTCCCGTCCAGGCCAAATTACCTTGCGCAGCTCTGCGTAGGATTCCTTTACAAACTGAACAATCTTGCCCATATTGTCCCCACTTTACCAATCTTTCAGACTTTTAACAGTCTTTCAGGCGCAGCAGGCTTCGAACCCGCGACCTGCGGTTTTGGAGACCGCCGCTCTACCAGCTGAGCTATACGCCTTGGAGAATGCTTGCATATTTATTTTACCTTGGTCTCCTTGTGAACCGTGTGCTTCCTGTCAAATGGACAGTATTTCTTGAATTCCAGCTTTTCCTGGGTATTTCTCCTGTTTTTGCTGGTGGTGTAGTTCTTCCTCTTGCAATCGCCGCACTGAAGCGCAATCAATTCCACTACCTGTTTCTTACCCTTAGCCATTATAATCTCCTAATCCGCTGAATGCCTGTCCGTTAACATTTAAATCAGTTAATCCTGGAGTTTTGCTTCGAACCTTCGGTTCGCAGCAAAACTCCCAAGTCCAAAATATGCGGACTAAAGTCCGCATATTTTGGACAGCCCTCGATCAGAATCGAACTGATGACCTTATCCTTACCATGGATATGCTCTGCCAACTGAGCTACAAGGGCACAATACGCTGATTTTACCGTTCCTAAGATAACAATATTTTACATTTTAGTCAACAGTCAAGTTTAGAGTTCACTGCGGGGAGACTCATTTTTTCTCGATTTTCTTTTTGTCTTCTTTGCAGAAAACTTTACTTGTTTTACTCAAATCGGATTTTACCCTTTTAATGTGAGCTTCTTTCGGCAAATCTTCAGGCATTGTACCGCCGGTTTTTTGAATAGCCTCCCGCACCGTCTTTCCAACATTCAATGCGGCAGATTCCAATGCGCCTTGGCCTTGTAAATTCTCTCTTCTTATTTTTGCGTTTGTTTGGGTAATCCTAAAAATATTTGCCCCTAATTCTTCGGCCCCCATATAGTCTAACGGAGATTCCTTATCCGGTATATCCTTTCTTTCCCGGAGTTTGTGGATTGGCATATTATACAAGCCCATGTATCCTTTGTTGGCAAAATAAGCGTACTGTTCAACACCATGTTGCTTGGCGGTTGAAGACAAAGATTTTTCATGTTCGCTGATTTCTTTACGTAAAGGAACACGCTCAATATCATCCTGGCCTTTAATATACTCATGAATTTGTGCTGTAAATGCGGCAAAGTAAGCTTGCGCTTGTGCAACGGCTTCTTTTTTTATGTCCGAATTCATAGCGACAAGATAGCAGGCAAATCTTGACATCTTGAAATCTTTCATATGCTTGCCGTTTATTATTTTCGCTTCTTCCCTGAAATGATCAGTTGTAATAATGGAGGGAAGGCTTATGCATACTGATATTGCCTTATTGATCGGAGGCATGGTAGGGGAGTAATCATTATAGCCCAACCATTTGACAAAATCCGAGGCATACCAGAACAACTGACCGTTGAAATGAAAACTGTCTTCAAATGCCGGATTAGTTATATCAAAATATTGCTCGGGCATATTATACCTCTTTTTCTATTATTGCTTGCTATGGCCGTATTTTCAATGCCCATTTTTGCCAATGAAGCTCCTCAAGGCAAACTCCGCCATAAGCCGGGCAGTCTCACCTGGCTTTTCCTGCTGGGGCAAATGGCCCGCGCCGGGTATTGCTTCCAGTTTTATGTCGCTGCGGAGGCTTGCAAATGCCTTTGCGGATGAAATGGGTATGATCCTGTCCTTTTCGCCCCAAATAAGGAGAATTTTCCCCTTAAAAGCCCGGGTTTTCCGGGCAAAGCGGGAAACACCGCACAGGTAAGCCCGGACGATGCTCCGCTGGGTGGCAAAAAAAGCCCGTTCCTGGCTGCTGCTTTCCACACGGGCCATGACCCGCTCTTTCAGGAATTCCTTGTCCTCCGGGCTCATGCTGTCCAAGTCCGCATAGTATGGGTAAAGGGAAGCCCATGCGTCCTTGGGCTCGCCCCGGTAGGCCCGGTACCATTTCCGGCTGAATAGGAGCTTTGCCAGGGCAAAAAGGCCGGGGTTGGAGGGCCCGCCGGGAATGCTCCCACCAATGAGGATAAGCCCGCTTGCAAGATCCGGCTTTTTGAAGGCCGCTGCTTCGGCTACCAGTGCGCCCATGGAATTCCCTGCCAGATAAACCTGGGCTTCGCTCCGGCACTTTGGATCTGGCGGAATCACTGCCTCGATTAGCCTCAAAACCGCAGCGACATGGTTTTTTATGCTGATCCTTCCGGCTGCCACGGAACGGCCAAAGCCAGGCAGGTCCAAGGCCAGAACCCGGAAACCTTGAGCATGAATGCTCTTAGCATTCAAGAGGGGGATTAGATGCCGCCAGGAATCAGCCTCGTCCCCCAGGCCGTGGATCAGGACGATTACAGGCGAGGAAGAATCCCCATTGCAGGGCGGGGAATCGTAGAAAAAAATGGTCTCGCCCGGCCTGGCATTCGTCAGGCAAAAAGCCTTGGCAGCCAAGGCAGGCCAGGGTTTCATGGAAGGCTTCGTCTTACTTGGGGAATCGCCGTTGTAAGGGACTATGGAAAATGCCATAAATAAGCTATATCCATAAACTAAGTTTAGTCAAAGGGGCAATGCGGGGCTAATCTAACAAGCCTCTTGCAATGATTACTATACACGTGTATAGTAATCATATGGAATTGGCGGAAAAGTTATCCATCCTTGCGTCCTCGGCAAAATACGATGCGTCCTGCGCTTCTTCGGGCAGCGAATCCCCCGGCGGCAAAAACAGCGGCGCTTCGTTCGGCGTGCGGGTGCCTGCCGGGGTCTGCCATAGCTGGACCGAAGACGGGCGCTGCGTTACCCTCTTGAAGGTGCTTTTCTCCAATGCCTGCCGCTTCGACTGCGCCTACTGCGTCAACAGGGCCTCCGCGGACAGCAGGCGGACTTCCTTTACGGTGGATGAACTTGTAGACATAACTTGTGAGTTTTACCGGCGGAATTACATCGAAGGGCTTTTTCTTTCTTCCGGGATTTTCGCCGATCCTGACATCGTAATGGAAAAACTTATCGCCACTGCCCGGAAACTCAGGCAGGAGGCGGGCTTTGGCGGTTACATCCATTTAAAGCTCATCCCCGGCACAGGGGAAAAGATGATACGCAAGGCCGGGCTCTGGGCGGACAGGCTCAGCGCAAATATCGAGCTGCCCACGGACAAAAGCCTGCAAAACCTGGCCCCGCAGAAATCCGGGAAAATAATACTGGGCGCAATGGAGGAAACTTTCAATGCCGGGGCGGAAAACGAAGAAGACAGGAGAAAGTTCCGCCTTGCGGGGAAAAACAATGTCCCGGTTTTTGCCCCGGCCGGGCAGAGCACCCAGCTCATTGTGGGGGCTTCAGAGGAAAACGACAAAACCATACTGAACCTTACCGGTGCCCTCTACCGCAAGTATATGCTCCGGCGGGTTTACTATTCAGCCTATATCCCCGTGGGCCTTCCCGGCGGGGCCGGCATTCCCGACCCCAGGCTGCCCCCAGGCATGGAGCAATGCGGTACGCCCAGTTCCCTTCTGCTCCGGGAACACCGGCTTTACCAGGCGGACTGGCTCCTGCGCTTTTACCGCTTTGCCCCCGACGAAGTGCTGGAAGGGGAGGACCTGTTCTTGGACATGGCCCTGGACCCAAAGACCGCCTGGGCCCTGCGGCACCTTGACTTTTTCCCGGTGGAAGTGAACCGGGCCGGCTATGACGAGCTGCTACGCATTCCCGGCATAGGCGCAAAGGCGGGCCGGCGGATCATCGAGGCCCGGCGCTCCCGCTCCCTTGGCTTCGACAACCTGCGCCGCATGGGGGTTGTCCTAAAAAGGGCCAGGCACTTCATAACCGCCGCCGGATCATTCCTCGACAGGCCCGAAGACCCCAAGCGCATACGCCGCCTCCTTTCGGACAAGGACAGCCTGCAGCCCCTGCTTTTTGAGTTCTAATTATGGAACAAATGGAACTATTCGAAGAAAGCAGCCGGGCTGACCAGGACGCAATTGCGACGCTGAAGGCGGGCGACAGGGTGCAGAGGGAAATACACCGCCTGATGGGGCTCCTACGCTTCAGCCCGGATCAGGGCGGCGTATACATTGCCAGGTGCAGCCCGGATTACTTCATCCTCCCGGCCCTGGCTGAACACTTCACGCTCCGTTTTGGGGAAACCCCCTGGGCCATTATCGACGAAAAGCGGGGCCTCTGCCTTTGCCGCCAAAACGGAGGCCCGGCCCGGATCATCCCGATGGCAGTTTTGCCTGAGGCTGGGGATTTGACCGGGGATTCATGGGAAGAGCTTTGGCGGCTTTACCACCGCTCGGTCAACAACGAGAGCCGAAAGAACCCCCGCCTCCAGCGCCAGTTCATGCCGGGGCGCTACCAGAAATACCTGCCAGAGTTTAGACCTTAAATCGTTTAGACCTTAAATCGTTTAAACCCTGAACTGTTTAAACTTGCTAATTCTTGAAGATATGGTTAAGATATTGCATAGCGAGATGAATTATGGCTGATCCTATCGAGGAAATTGAATTTTATACCTACGCAGACTACGCCAAGTGGCCTGAAGATTTTAGGTGCGAACTCATAGATGGCGTTGTTTACATGATGGCGCCGCCCACTATATGGCATCAACGCATGGTTTTAAATTTGAGTGCTCAACTGCGAGATTTTTTAGATGGGAAGAAATGCACGCCTTTCATATCTATAGGGGTTCGTCTTTTCCCTAAAGACGATGAATCTGACAATACCGCATTGGTTCCGGATCTTGTTGTTGTTTGCGATGAAAAGAAGCTTTCCGATGGCAGAACCTGCCGGGGGGCCCCTGACTTTATCATTGAAATACTCTCCCCCAGCACAAAAAACAGAGATTTGACGGAAAAGAAGCGCCTATACGCAAAGGCAGGCGTAAAAGAATACTGGCTTATAGAACGGGATGTTCTTTACAAGTGCGTTTTGGATAACGGCTCATACCTTGAGACTGAAATACCCTATCTTTTCGATGCAGGGCCCGTCCCTGTAGAAAGCCTCCCAGGATGCAAACTCCAGTTGCAGGGTGCCTGATTCCAGCCGATAATATAGGTTATGGATAAAACATCTTTTTTCCTAAAAGGCGATATTTGCTGGAGTTCATCCCCAAGCACGCTTGAAACTGCCGAGAACAGTTTTCTGCTATGCAAGGACGGGAAATCCGGCGGGGTTTTCAAGGAAATCCCCGAAGCTTACGCCCATCTGCCCGTAAAAAATCACGCTGGAATGCTCATCATGCCTGGGCTTACGGACCTCCACACCCATGCCTCCCAGTTTGCTTTCAGGGGCCTGGGAATGGACATGGAGCTTCTGGAATGGCTCAACACGAACACCTTCCCGGAAGAAACGAAATACCAGGACTTGGATTACGCCCGTGAAGCCTACGGCCGTTTTGTCGAAGACATAAAAAAAGGGCCCAATACCAGGCTCTGCGTATTTGCCACTGTCCACGTTCCCGGAACCCTTCTGCTCATGGACCTGCTGGAAGAAAGCGGCCTTGTGAGCCTGGTCGGCAAAGTGAGCATGGACAGGAACTGCCCGGATTATATCATAGAAACCGATGCTGCCGGGGAATCCTTTGCGGCCAGCACAGTTGAGGAATGGCTGGAAGCTTGCTTCAAGCGGCAAAAGGAAGGGCTTTACAAGAATACGGCGCCCATACTCTGCCCGCGTTTTATCCCCTGCTGCACCGATGAACTCATGAAAAGCCTGGCGAAAATGCAGCGCGAATTCGGCCTGCCTCTTCAGTCCCACCTTTCGGAAAACTTAAAAGAAATTGCCTGGGTCAAGGAGCTGTATCCCGGCATAGAAAGCTACACCAGCACATACGCAGACCTTGGCAGTTTGGATGGGCCTTCCATCATGGCCCACTGCGTCTGGCTTGACGAAAAGGAAATGGATCTCCTCGCCGAAAAAGGGGTCTACATTGCCCACAGCCCGCAGTCGAACATAAACCTGTATTCGGGGATTGCCCCGGTACGGCGCCTCATGGAAAAGGGCATTCCCCTGGGCCTTGGAAGCGACGTGGCAGGAGGGGTGCACACTTCAATCTTCCGGGCCATGAGCGACGCCATCCAGGCCTCAAAGCTGCGCCGCTGCTTTGCCTCGCAGGCTCCCAATGCCCCGGAAGAAAGGGCTTTAAGCCTGGAGGAAGCTTTCTACCTGGGAACTGCCGGGGGCGGCTCCTTTTTCGGGAAGCTGGGCAATGCGGGCTTAGGCCCTGCCGGCTCATTTGAAGAAGGCTGGGACTTGGATGCCCTCATCATCGACGATAGCAGCCTTGGCAATAGCCTGAGCATCAGGGACAGGCTGGAGCGAGTTGTCTACCTTTCGGATGACCGGCATATCATTGGGAAGTATGCAAGGGGATTGCCGATTCTATGCGTGTGATTTTCTGTATTCAGTTACTGCGGCGGTAATAGCCGCAATTATCGGGCCATTTTCCCTTGTTTGGACGGCTGCATCCGCAGTTGCAGTACCCTTAACTTGGGCATTTTTGCTTGAATCCAGGGCGCGAATAATTTTACTAAGCAAGGTAATAGAAATAACCAAAAGTATCAGGAACGAAAACACGATACCCACACCAAACACGGTCAATACTGCGCTTTCTCTTAACATTTCCATAATAGTCATATAATTACCTTTCCTTGTTACTCAGGGTCTTTAGGTTTTTTCTTGATAATGGGAAGTATAATAGGGAATAAAATCAATATTAAAAAACCAAGAATCATGGAAAAACCTATTATTTCCTTATGATAGTTTCCAATTTCCACTGTACCCAACCTTTATATTGTTGTCAACATAGTAACCACAATATGGGGTCATGGTATTGACCCCAATAAAAAATGTCAAGAGGGCAAAGGAGGGCTCAACTTGACCCGCGATTTTCTGGCAAAAACCGGCAGAGGGAGGGGCACTGCGGGCCGGAGGCAGCATTCCTGGCATCAGGCATTGATCGAATCTGGCCCGGCAGGACGCGGTGGCCGGGTAAGGCGCCGGGGCGCCTGTTTCATTGCCAAAGCGTCCTGTCGGGCCAGATTCGCTCAACGCCTGGAGCCCTTCCTTAAGGCAAACTGCCTTCGGCCCCCAATGGCCCTCCCCTTGCCGGCCTGTTCGCCAAACCTGCGGGTCAAGTTCAGGGCAAGTTGGGGTTCTGCATCGCCCCCCGCTTCGCGGGCCGTTTTT
>Ga0099364_10004075_pt1 | contig 22237 bp, 19 predicted proteins | sample TergutTh196P3_FD_73070 | JGI IMG/M metagenome (GOLD analysis project Ga0099364, IMG submission 73070) | Microcerotermes parvus P3 segment gut microbial communities from Pointe-Noire, Republic of the Congo - Th196 P3 | ecosystem: Host-associated > Arthropoda: Insects > Digestive system > Gut ...
CTTTTTTGTACTTGAATAATTTGGAATCAATACCAGTGGGAAGAAGAAATGTATTGGTTAAGGGTCTATACTTTTTCACTACCTCATCAATCTGGGGGGTTGGTACTATTACACGGTAAGAACGGTACAATAAAGTCTTTAAAATGCTCCGAATAACGAATTTTATAATGAAAGTAGGGAACATGGAAAAATAATTAGGCCCATAATCCTCCCACATGGTATGAAAAGTATATATTGCAGGGAGATTATGAGCCCTTGCGTACCAAAAACCAAATTCTGCAATAACAAATTCGGTATTTATATGGATAATATCAGGATCAAATGATTTAACCTGTTTGAAAACCCAAAACCACTTATGAAATTTCGCAATTCTATCTTCTTTTGTGATAAAGGACGGAATAGAAGGAACCCGGACTATCTTAGGGCCCCCGGTTTCCTCTTCCGGGTCAAATTGAGATATTGGCGCATTCAATGCATCGGGATAGGAGGAGCAAATTATAAGAACCTGATGCCCTTCCTTGATTAAGGCCTTGGAAAAGGAGTCGACCGACACCGTTACTCCGTTCACTCTTGGCCAATATGCATCAGAAAACATGACTATCTTCATAAACCCCATCATAATAATACATCTATTGGATTATTGCAAATTAATCTAACCTTGCTAAAAATAAAACCCCATGTTAGGATTTCACATGAGTAAAAACACGGATATTCTCGCCCTTCTTGGGGACGAGGCATTGGCCTTAGGGGCCATTCATGCAGGGCTGTCTGCAGCCTACGGTTATCCCGGAACTCCTTCTACGGAGATACTGACATATTTAATAAATAAAGCTGAAGCCGGCCTTCCGATCACTGCAAGGTGGTGCTCGAACGAGAAGACGGCGCTTGAAGCGGCCCTCGGGACCTCCTTTGCCGGGAAGAGGGCCCTTTTTACCACAAAGCATGTGGGCCTAAATATTGCGGCAGACCCGTACATGAATGCGGCCCTGCTTGGCATTAAGGGGGGCCTTGTAATAGCCGTTGCAGACGATCCCGGGATGCACAGCTCCCAGGGCGAGCAGGACTCCCGCTATTATTCTAGTTTTTCACTTACCCCATGCCTTGAGCCGCGGAGTCAGCAGGAAGCTTATGATGTGACCCTGGAAGCCTTTGAGCTTTCCGAGCGACTAAATATTCCCGTGATGATTCGCCTTGTAACAAGGCTTTCCCATGCGAGGGCGGCTGTTACTCCTAAACCGGAAAGAAAGCAGAACAATCTTGACAGGGTTAAGGATATAAGTCAGTGGATGCTGATGCCCGCTTATGCCAGAAAGAACTACGAGAGACTCTTGGAAAAGCAGAAGGAGCTTCTTTCTTGGTCATCGAGGTATGCTCTTAATAAACTTGATGCGGGAGACGAGAGCTTTGCTGTAATCACTTCAGGGCTTGGCGGGAATTATTATGAAGAAAATCTAAAAGATTTAACTGCGGCCCGCGGGAAGACACCTTCACGTCTACATATCGGCGCATATCCACTGCCTGTGGATTTGATTCAAAAGGTTTGCGAGAAGGCTGTGGAGGTGCTCGTAATAGAAGAGGGTCAGCCCTTTATCGAAGAGAAGATTAGGGGTTTATTACCGGGGAAAATTGCAGTTAAAGGGAAACTTAGCGGGGAATTGAACAGGACGGGGGAGCTTGACCCGGATAATGTCAGGAAGAGCCTTGGGCTCCTTCCCCTGCCGGGCCTTGATGCATCGAATCTTAAAATTCCTGAACTTCCCGGGCGTCCTCCGCAACTCTGCCAGGGCTGCCCCCATGGTGACAGTTACCTTGCCTTGAATAAGGCGCTTGCTGATCTTGGCGGCGGGGTCGGCACTGCGAATACGGTGGTAACCTCGGATATCGGCTGCTATTCACTGGGTGCTGCTCCCCCGTATAAGTCGATAGAGACCTGTATCTGCATGGGCGCTGCGGTAACAGTGGCAAGGGGTGCAGCGGATGCAGGAATAAAGTATGCTGTTGCAACCATAGGGGACTCCACTTTCTTACATTCAGGGATAACCGGCCTTATAGATGCGGTAGAAACCAATGTCCCGATGACCCTAATAATTCTGGATAACAGCATCGTAGCGATGACAGGCTGTCAGAAGACAATACTTCCATCGGAAAAATTAAAAGATTTAATTCTTGGCATAGGTGTGGAAGAAGAGCATATTCTTGTTCTTGAAGCGAAGCATCAGTTAATCGATGAAAATGCAGGCAGGCTTAAGAATGAGCTGGAATACCGGGGGCTTTCTGTAGTTATTTTTAAAAGAGAATGTCTTGAAGCCATTCGAAAGAGGCGCAAATGAAATATGACGTAATACTTGCAGGTGTCGGAGGTCAGGGCGTATTGTCGGTTGCGGCAATCATAGCAGGGGCTGCAGTTAAAGAGGGCCTTAATGTACGCCAGTCGGAGGTACACGGGATGGCCCAGAGAGGCGGTGCGGTGCTTGCACACCTTCGCATATCCGCCGAGGCGATTGCTTCGGACCTTGTACCGAGGGGCGGAGCGGATATGATCCTTGCGATGGAACCGGTGGAAAGCCTAAGGTATGCAGAGTGGCTGTCCCCAAAGGGGGTTCTTATTTCAGCCTCCGAGCCCTTTATTAATATTACGAACTACCCTGAACTCGAAGGGATCTTAAACGCAATTAAGGCCTTCCCTGTTCATCGAATTGTTGAAACTGCCGCCCTTGCAAAGGAGGCAGGCCTTTCAAGGGCAGTAAACATGGTCATGGTGGGCGCTGCATCGGAGTTCCTCCCGATAAAGGCAGAAACCCTTGAAGGAACAATCGAAAGCATGTTTGCAAGCAAAGACGAGAAAACTGTTGAGGCAAACAAGAAAGCATTCAATCTTGGAAGAAGCGCTAGGAACTGATATGGGAAGAATAAAAAGTTCACTCGAAATTGCCCTTGAGAGAACGGAGTCCGTTGCAGGCGATAAGCACAGCATTGGCAAGTTTGAAGCAAAACAGAAGGGTAAGAAGACTGCAAACGAGTTCCTTGACGGCAATCTGCAATCCCTTGAAAAGGAGATAAAGGCAGTTTCAGGCGATGAGCAGAAAAGTTTAAAGCAGGGGATTTTTGATGTTTTGATATCGCAGATCACCTTGCCGGGCTCAAAGGATGACCTTAAGCGCATAGAGAATGCCGTTAAGGGGCTTTTGGTTCTAATTTCGGATAAGAATTTTGCCTCTTTATCGAGTCAATTTTTGCAGGTGATTGGAAAATACCTGGAAGAGGCAATGAGATTTGAAGAAGCAATCAAAAAGCAGTATGCCCCGAGGCTGCGCCAGAAGGAGGAGGAGCTGTCGAATCGTCTTGGAAGGCCTGTAAGGCTTGAACCCTTCCAGGACCCTGAGTTCGCCGCCCTTTATAATCAGAACATGAATGCCCTTAAGGGGAACTATCAAGAAATTGTAGACGAAGTAAGAAAAGAAGCCATTGACATTTCACAGGCATTTTGATAATTTGATGATTACCTTCCCCTGTAGCTCAGCTGGCAGAGCAAGTGGCTGTTAACCACTGGGTCTGGTGTTCAAATCACCACGGGGGAGCTTGGGGACTTGTATACTAGTATACAAGTCCTTTTTTTATTGCCCGAGTTATGGGCGCAGGGGCAGGACCCCTGAGTATTTACGCTCAAAGACCTTGTTTTCAAGCAGGGGGATGGGGAACCTGAGGTCAAGGTCGATATCATATGCAACCTCTCTCCTCCCTATAAGTGAAGAAAAAGTTCTAAAGATGTTTTCAAAAGTAATATTTACAGGGAAACTTATTGTAACAGTCTCCCTGCCCCTAATACTTCTGTTTTCTTCCTGTGTACCATTTAGAAAGTGAGTATCATTTATCGATAAGACCCAATCAATTTTAGGCATTGGAATGGGAAAAGCGTTTGGGTTCTCCACATCCACATTGACATTAAGGGTCAGGCCGCTAAGGCCAAGATTTGCAACCTCGACATTATTAAAGGTTATAACAGGGTCTTGGATAAGAGAGACACCTGAATCGCAGCCAATTAGGAAAAGACCGGTTAGTGAAATTAATGCTACTAAAGCTTTTTTGGTTCTGTTCATGGGTTAAGTTTAGCCTTAATTACAAGATAGTATCAAGCATTGCTCGTTGAGGGTTAGATTGACAAAACCTAAGCCTCATGTTAGAAGGGGAAAAGGAGCAGATATGGCGGGAGAATTTCTATTCGGGAAATATTTACTTAAAGTATTGCAAGTGCGTGTTTTCGGGAAAGAAGATGCAGGTGACGGGACAGATGGGACAGACAGGTATTTTGCTCAAGTCATAAAAGCACCTCCGGGCAGCTTAGTAAAAAACAAGGATCAAGTTAGTGTAAAGTTCCGTAACAATGGTTTCCGCCCGGAAGGTAAGTTTAAACACCGCTATTATGGTGAAATTGCCGTTTTTGATGGTGTGGATAATGATATCCAGACAAATCCGGATCATAAAAACCTCGATGCAAGAACAAGAACAAGATGCACATGGAGAAATCCTTTTGATAAAAAGTACCTTGCTATTGATAGCAAGGGAAACCTAATCAACCCCGAAGACGTAAGGCATGGCGTTTATATTTGCCTTAAATGCCTCAAGATTGTTCGCTGGAGAGAAATTAATGATGCGCCTCAGTTTTATCATTGGCCCCGATACAACCCCGATTGCCCATGGTCTTCATCAACAGGAGAAGGAGGATGGGGAGGATCTTCTGCAAGCGAGGATATCGATTATGATGCAATATGGGAAGAAGTTATTAAAAATCTAATCGAAAACGATTTACTATATTTATTAATAGATCAAAACCTTGACGATATTCCCGATTCAATTAAAGAAAAGTATAAAGACATATTAAAAGGAGACGAATCGCCGCCTCCGCCACCTCCTCCGCCTGAACCGGAGCCTGCACCTCCTCCTAAATTGAACCGAGAAGATTACCTAATAATGGTTAAAAATGACGGTCTAATGCTAAATAATGTTCCGGATGCATACCGAGACAGAGAGATGTGTGAAGCAGCTGTAAGAAGAAACGTAAGAGCTTTACAGTATGTTCCTGAAGAATTATTGGACAGGATAATGTTATTAATTGCTCTAAGAAATAAACGTGAAGATCTGGATAAATACTTTCCGGATTTAATGGACTTTAGAAAAATATATGAGCTGCATGTCAATGAATTTGGTATACCGGAAACGAACAGAGACGGAATAACCGGGACACGACCGCAAAAAAGATATGGCGACTAAAAAACCCATCCGGAAGGCCGGATGGGCGATTAAATCACTTCTTCTCTTTTGTATCTTTCAACGGTTTTAATTTGCCGTATGCTAAATCGTGGTACTTCTTGATGTTTGCTGTTTTGTCAATTTCGGGAACCAAGATCGGTTTATCAACTGACATAAAGAATGTAACCCCGGGGCCGTGACCTGATGTCATACAGTCTCCGTGTGCAATAATACCGACTGTCATTGCGCCTTTCTTGTATTGGGCGCCGAAATGAGTTGCAAGGTCTTTAATCATGACTATATCGCCGAGCTTGATATCTTCAAGTTTATTCTCTTTAATAAAGCTCCAATCTGCTGTCATATAGTCAATATCGCCAATGGGGTTTGAACTGCCAAGACCTGAGCCCATAATGGAAGCAGGAACAACACCTGCCACAGGAATATGAAGCTTCCCGCCCTTCTCTTTTATTTTCATTGCTTCGAGAATTCCGGGATCTATCGAAATAATATTAACATCAGGATAATCAAGCAATTTAAGACCGACTCCATAAGACTCAACTTGAATCGGGTCTTTAAGGCGCAGTTTCTCCATGTCTTTGGGATCAAAGTCTATCATTGTATGCCAAGGGCCTGCATGCTTTGCCGCTACATATCCTATTGCACCTTTGGCAGGGCCGTCCAATACCTTTGCCTTATTTCCCATGCAGCTATAATTATAGTAGGCCATTGTTTCTTTCTCGTTTATATTGCATGCAGATACTCCGGGCTCCAGATGATCGGCTTCCCAGCCGTATGCACTGTCACCGACACGCACATTCAGAACTATCCCGCTCATTCCTCCGACTCTTAGGGGCAGGCCGCTAAGATTGGTTCTGCCGGGACTCCATGAGGGGTGGCTGATAATTCCCGAAACGAGAAACCTTAAAATCTTGTCCTTGTTTGTCCTCATCTTTCTTCTCCTAAAAATTATTTACTTAACAATCTTTGTTCCGGTCTTTCCTTCAATGCCGTCTTTTGCCTTTGTAAGCAGGGTGATAAGAGCAGTATGCGGCTTGTTTTCTGAACCTGATTGCACAAATGATATTGCAGCCTGCACCTTTGGAAGCATCGAGCCTTTTGCGAAGTGATCCTCTGCAATATACTTTTCCGCTTCTGCAATGCTTAAGCTGTCAAGTAATTTTTGATCCGGTTTATTAAAGTTAATTGCAACCTTCTCAACGGCAGTAAGAATGATAAGCATGTCTGCATCGATTAATTGGGCGAGCTTTGCTGCTGAAAAATCCTTGTCAATTACTGCACTCATTCCTTGGTACTGCCCTTCCTTCATCGATACAGGTATTCCCCCTCCCCCAACCGAGATCGGTATCTGTCCTGTTTTCATCATTGCCTTAACAGTCTCTACTTCAATTATATTAACCGGCTTTGGTGAAGCGACAACTTGCCTCCAGCCCCGCCCTGCGTCTTCCATCACGGAAATGCCTTTCCCTGCGAGTACATCAGCCTCTTCCTTTGTCATAAAGATACCGATGGGTTTTGTAGGATTCTTAAAGGCAGGATCAGAGGGATCAACTTCCACTTGTGTTATTATAGTTGCAACAGGGTTTTTTAGGCCGCGCTTATCAAGCTCTGTGCGCAAACTGTTCTGCAAATCGTTACCGATATAACCTTGACTTAAGGCCACACATACAGGAAGGGGCATTGCAGAAAATTGCGATGATTGCTTTGCAGCAGTTTCAAAGGCTGTCTGTATCATTCCTACCTGCGGCCCATTACCGTGAACAATGGCAATCTCATGGCCTGCTTCAACGAGATCAACAATGGCCGAGGCAGTTATTTTTGCTGAGTTCTTCTGTTCTTCAAGACTATCTCCAAGAGCATTACCTCCAAGGGCTATTACAATTCGTTTCTTCATAGTTCTGCAATTACTTCCACTTCTACAAGAACATTCCTTGGAAGGCCCTTTACAGCTACTGTTGAACGTGCAGGTTTACCCGTAAAGTATTTTGCGTATATCTCGTTAAATGCTCCAAAAAGGCTCATATCCGAAAGAAAACAGGTGGCTTTTACTACCTTTTCAAAAGAAGCACCTGAAGCCTGTAAAAGTGCTCCCATATTCTTCATTACCTGTTCTGTTTGCTCTTCAATTGTTGTGCCAACAACCTCGCCGCTCTCGGGGCATAAGGCAATTTGCCCTGAAGTAAAAAGCAGGTTTCCCGTAATCATAGCCTGGGAATAAGGCCCGATTGCTGCCGGAGCAGCTTTTGTTTCCACAATTTTCATTATTTATCTCCTTGCGATAAAATTTTTACTAGTGCTTCTTTGGTGAATCCAAGATGCTCTGCGACTTTTGCCGCGGGGCCTGATTCACCGAAACGATCAATCGAAAGAATATCTTCAGGGGAAGCCCAACGCTCCCAGCCCTGACGAACCCCTGCTTCACAGACAATGACCCTTGCCCCGGGGGAAATGATACTGTTCCTTTCATTTTCCGGCAGGGATTCAAAACGCTCTCTTGAAATCATTGAAACAATCCTTACAGCTTTGCCCGAGGCGGTTGCGGCTTCAAATGCGAGGCCAACTTCAGAACCGCTTGCGATAATAACAGTTTCAATTTTTGATGAAGGATTAAGCTCTGCGGCGATATAAGCACCCTTGCGTATATTAACTTTCCAGTTTTTATCATGCTTTGAAAAAACTTCGATGTTCTGCCTTGAAAGAGCAAGGACAGTCGGGCCGTCATTTCTTTCCATTGCCATTGCCCAGGCCTCAGCTGTTTCTTCTGCATCGGCAGGGCGCAACACGAGGACATTTGGTATTGCCCTGAGAGAAGCAAGATGCTCAACCGGCTGATGTGTCGGGCCGTCTTCTCCGACATAAATTGAATCGTGGGTAAGCACATAGATTACCGGCTGCTTCATCAGGGCTGAAAGGCGAAGACTAGGACGAAGATAATCGGAGAAGACCATGAAGGTTGCACAGAAGGCACGCAATCCGCCGTATAGTGATAACCCGTTTGCAATGGCTCCCATTGCAAACTCTCGTACACCAAAGTAAATATATCTGCCTCCGGGTGTTTTAAAAGAATAATCACCTGCATTCGGAATTGCAACAGCATTTGGCCCTTTTAAATCTGCAGAGCCTCCGATAAGATTTAAGTTTTTTTCTGCAATTGCGGCAAGGGCCTTATTGCTTGCAGCACGGGTTGCTATTTTTTCACCAAGTGCAAAGGAAGGAAGCGAACTTAAATCGAATTCCTGCGAATTGAAAGAATCCCATTCTTTCTTTAAGCCGGGATTTTCCTTTGCCCAGTTTTCAAACTCTTTTTGCCAATCTTCACGGCCTTTTTTCCATTCTTCTCCTTTGGCCTTGAAAAAATCTGTTGCAATAGGTGACACATAAAAATCTAAACTCCCGTCTTGCCCGGGAATGCCTAGCTCCTTCCTTGCCGCAGAAATTTCTTCCATGCCCAAGGGGGCACCATGTGCATCTGCTGTATTCTGCTTTTTCGGACTTCCCTTCCCTATTATCGAGGAAAGGATAATTAGGCTTGGTTTTTGCTTCTCTGCTTTTGCAAGAGAAGTGAGTTTGGCAATTTCATCAAAGTCATACATTGAACCTTTTAATACCTGCCAGCCGTAAGCTTCATAGCGTTTACCTACATCTTCGGAAAAGCTTAGATCGGTGCTTCCATCGATAGTAATTTTATTTGAATCGTAGAATACGATAAGTTTAGAAAGACCAAGATGACCTGCGAGAGAGGAAGCCTCTGCGGAAACTCCTTCCTGGAAGCAGCCGTCACCTGCAAGCACATAAGTATGATGATCGATAATTTTGCGGCTCGCAGTATTAAACCTTGCTGCAAGCATGGTCTCGGCAATTGCCATCCCGACTGCAGTGGAAAGCCCCTGCCCCAGAGGGCCTGTTGTCATTTCTATGCCCCCCGAATAACCATACTCGGGGTGACCTGCCGCAGGAGAGCCGATTTGACGGAAGGACTTAATTGCATCAAGGCTCATATCCTTATAACCTGAAAGGTGGAGCAATGAGTAAAGAAACATTGAACCATGCCCTGCAGAGAGAACGAAACGATCACGGTTGGGCCATTTGGGGAAGGAGGGGTCATGGCTGAGTATCTCTCCGTAAAGAATAGCGCCTAACTCGGCAGCTCCGAGCACCATTCCGGGATGCCCTGAGTTTGCCTTCTGTATTGCGTCCATTGCAAGAGCCCTTACAGATAATGCAACTTCTCTCAAAGATTTTATGTCCATTGTTTTTCTCCTTCATCAATATTTAAACTCTTATTGCATAAGTCTATGTCAAAATCATCATAAATATAATCGCCTCCAAGCTCCTGCTTCGCCCTGATTCTTTCAAGATCATTTCTGCTTTCAATGGCAGAAAGTATTTTCTTGAATTTCACAGGCCCCTCAATATGCTCAGGCGGTGATGCCCCGGCTCCGGTAACACAGCGTACAGGTCTTGAGTCGGGAGTTTCATGCTTTGAAAGAATCATTATCCTTACAGTCCATTTTGTCCCATACTCGTATATTAACTCTTTTAATCCCCTTAGCTCCAGAGTCTTAATACTTAACTGCGGAGACAAAGTTATACCTGCAATAAAAGTATAAGAATGTGTTTCATTCCATCCAAAAACAGTCTGTATTATTTTATGTAAATCCTGCAAGGTATGATCCTCGGGTACAATAAGACGGCGCCAGACATCAATGCCGCCTATGCTAAACTGAAGAAGCCGTCCTTTACCTTCATTGCTCCCCGCTCGTACAATGCCAAGCTTATTGCGTCTAAAGCTTTCAAGGGCCTCATCAATCAATTCCTTGATATCTTCGTAAGTTTCGACCATGCTGTCCAGGGAATTGTCCAGAGCATCCAGCTCGGCATCTGTTGGGTTAGTATCAAGTTCAAGATCCTCCATTACATGGGCAGTATGATTCTGGATTTGAGAAAGGATGATGAAGGTATGACGCGGGAGCCATGAGGCATCAATATCTCTCTTTGTCAGCTTTAATGCGAGTTCTATAATCGCAGAATGAAGCTCCCCTGCTCTCAGCCTAATTGGCCCCATGGAATTATCGGCAAAGGGACTGTAGAACTCTCGTATCTCCTCTAACATACTCCTTATATAACCGCCAAGGAAAAACCTGTCTTTAACTTCCATTTCAATGGAAGCAGGAATCAATCTCTCCATAATATCATTTCCTGAATTGTCATGATCAGGCTTTGGGCTTGTACCTTCACGAAAAAGAGAGTCTCTTATATATGAATGAATGACATATTCTGAAATGGGAATTTTATATCTAAGGAGTATCTGTTCTACAGGTGTCTTATCGGGGCGCATATTTTCAAAGTCAAGTTCCTTCCTGTCGGGGATCTCCCTGCCTGCATACCAAAACCGAGTTTCTATGCCGTATGCACAGACATCGATTTTGTCAGATTTTTCATAAAGATAACTTTCAAGAGAATAAGCCGGGACCTCCCTCATTCTGGCATCTCCGTACCAATAGGCAAAGGCAATCTGTTCTTCGGTGCAGGAAGCTGCTCCAAGTTTCTTAAAAGATTTATCAAAGCTTTCCTCGGCAGATTGAAGCCAGGATTGCAGCTCTGCTTCGGGCCAATCATCTTTGCCTACCCGCTCGAGATTAAACTCACCCTTTTTCCAGTCTGTGGTTCTCACCACAAAACGGTCGCCGGGGACAAAACCCGATTCACGGTAAATATTTCGCATATCAAGTGTTTTGATTGAAACTTCAGGGGGGTCATCATAGGGATCACTATTAAAGGCCTCTTCGTTTCCCGGATTATCGCGAGCAAGATATTGCGGTGCATATTCTTCACCAAAGATGGAATAATAGGGATAGAACTCTTTTGGCGAGCCTTCGGTTGTGGTAAAGGAAATGCGTGAACCCTGCCAGGAGAAATTATACTCATGGGGAAGGAGATTGGCATTTGCAAAGGGAACACAGCGATGCCCGGGAATAAGGATGCCGTTAAGAAGCTCCAGCCTTGTGGGGCTTATAACAAAGGGCAGCGGTTCAAAAAAACCTCTTCTCGTTATCCAACGCCCGGGGCCAATCTGAAAGGCAAGTCCACGCAAATTAATAAAGGCTTCTATATCAGAGGCTAGACGACCTGCCCACCTGGACTCGACCTTCTTAATATAGGAAATAATATCATTTAGCTTAAAAGCATTTGTTGTATTATCGAGAAATTCATAAAATGCTTCTTCCTGATTGGCAGTCATACGCTGGAATATTATGCCCCGAAGCAGGAAATTTCGCAATACTTATGAACCGGGACAAAATGACCCTAAATTTGGAGGAAAAATTGACAACCGTGTCAAAATGACCCGGTTTACTCAAAAAGAGCTCTCACGGAGCTCACAGAGAGCACAAAGGACACAGAGAATTATCAGAATAAGCCCATTTTCCCCTCTTTCTCCGTGTTCTCTGTGCCCTCCGTGTCCCCTGTGTGATTAAATTTACAGAAAAATTAAAATTCTTGAGCAGATTTAACAACATTCCCGGAAAGTTGGCACGATTTTTGCTTGTATATTTATGTTGGCGGAAAGAGCGGAACCCTGACGCCTAATGGCTGTCAGTCAAGGTAAAAACCGGGGTCAGGGTCCGAAAAATAAATCCGTCGAACTATCACAAGGAGATAAAAATGAAAACAGTTACCCTTTATCGTCCAAATCTAGCAAGTAATGTTTTGGAAAATGCCCTTAGCGGTTTTGATCGCTATATGGACTCATTCTTTGGGGATAATTTCCTTAGCCCCTCGGAGAGGATTTTCAACCGCATGCCTGCCGTGGATGTGCGTGAAACCGAAAAGACTTATGTTCTTGAAATGGAGCTTCCCGGCTTTGATGAAAAGGACATCGAGATTCGTCTTGATGGCAATAAACTTAGCATCGAGTCAAAAAAGGAAGAGGAGAAAAACGAGGAAGATGAAAAGAAATATCTGGTTCGAGAGCGCAGGCTTTCCCGAGTCAGCCGATCCTTCATGTTGCCTGAAAACAGTGATCCTGAAGGAATTAATGCCGCCTTTAAAAATGGTGTTCTTTCACTGACAGTTAACAAAAGACCTGAGGCACAGCAACGCTTAATTCAAATTTCAAAAGATTGATCTGAAAAGTTAGCCGGCTTTGGGTGATTATTGCCTAAAGCCGGTGTCCTTGCAATGTACTCATCCCACCTTTTTCTTCAACCTAAAACCTATCTGACTTACATTAATGTAACAGTCTCACAAAAAAGTGTGCTCTTTACAAACAGCGAATAAGTGATACCATAAAAGGGGGTATAGTATAGATATCCCTTATTTTCAGGAGGTTTTGTATGAAAGGTAATACCGGTTCCAGCGTTGCCGCAAACGCATTAGCTGCAGGGAAAGAAGCGGCGGAAAAGGCTAAAAAAGGTCTTTCGGATATTAAAGTGGCATTTGCCTATTCCAGCGTTGTATACGATCAGGGTGAAATGCTCAAGGGCATTGCTGAAAGTCTGGGCGGAGTTCCGGTACTTGGGAATACATCCTTTACCGGGGTTATCACACCGGAAGGTTATATTACAGGGGACAATGGTTTTGTGGGCATTCTGGCTCTTGGCGGGAATGATCTGACCGTGGGTGTAGCAGGCAAGGCCAAAGCCGGCGATGCAAGAGCTACAGGCCGCGAGGCAGCAAAGGAAGCCATGAAAAACGCAGGTAAGGACAGTGCCCCTGCATATTTTTACATGGCTGCCTCTCCGGGAGAGGAAGAGTTCTACCTTAAGGGCATAAGCGATGTAATAGGCCGTGTACCATTTTTTGGCGGGAGCGCTGCAGATAATGCAATAGCAGGAGAATGGAAGTTATTTGCCAAGCAGAATGTATTTGCAGATGGTGTGACAGTAGCCTTCTTCTATTCAGACAAGCCGATGACCAATCTTTTTACCGGTGCATACAGGGAAACCAAAGACGTTGGTATCATCACAAAGGTTAAGGACAATCGCACACTAGTAGAAATTGACGGTGTTCCGGCAGTCAAGAAGTTTGCCGAATGGGCCAAGGTAGATCCGGACTCCCTTAAGGGAATGGACCTCCTTGTTTATACAATAACATCTCCTCTGGGAATAAAAGACAGGCTGGGCGGACTCACGGCAATCCGTCATCCTATGAACGGCAACGACGATTATTCCATGGCTGTTGGTGCAAACTTGGCGGAAAATACTGCGGTAATCCGCATGGAAGGCACTGTTGATGAATTGATTGCATCCGGCTCTAAAACCATTGATGACCTAAAAACAAAAATGAAAGCCACACCTGCAGCAATGCACCTTGTCCACTGCGGCGGACGCAGGGCAGGCATGGGCGAAAGAATTGAAGAGCTTGTTCAGGGTGTCAAAAAAGCAGCAGGAGACATTCCCTACATTGTGGTATTCACCTTTGGAGAATACGGTTACGAGGATGACGGCAACAATACCACAGGCGGCCTCATGCTGTCCTATACGGGCTTTCCCGGGTAAGTAATTTTAAGGAAGGAAGAATTTTATGAAAATGATTATTGATGGAAAGGCGGTAGATGCCTCGGATAAAGCGGTTATCGAGGTAATCAATCCCGCCAACGGTAAAGTAATCGACACAGTCCCTGCTGCCACCGAGGCAGATGTCAAACTGGCTGTAGAAAAGGCAATGCAGGGACAGAAGATCTGGGCTAAGGTCCCTGTCCATGAAAAGGGGGACATACTCCTTAAGTTTGTCGCCCTTGTGGAAGAAAATAAGGAAAAACTTGCCCGAACCCTCTCCGATGAAACAGGCAAGCCAATTTCCGAAGCCCGCGGAGAAATCGCAAATATCCCAATAGCTTTTAAGGGCTTTGTTGAAAAAGCGAAGCACCTGTATGGTCAAATAATCCCGAATGGGCATGAAAAAAACCAGGAATCCCATGTACTGCTTACAATCAAGGAACCTATCGGCGTAATAGCCTGCGTGATTCCGTTTAACTTCCCCTGTGATCTGTTTGATCAAAAAGTAGCGCCGACTCTGCTTGCAGGAAATGCGGCCATTGTGAAACCCTCTACCGATAATCCGCTGACCCTCTGTATGCTCACTGAGCTTATGGTAAAGGCAGGTGTAACCAACGGAGCCATCCAGATTCTTACAGGTCGGGGCTCCAAGGTAGGAAACTGGCTTTGTCAGAATCCTGATGTCCACGGCATTACCTTTACAGGTTCCACCGAAGCAGGAATAGAGACCTATAAGAATGCGGCAAATCACCTTGCCCATATTGCCCTGGAGCTTGGCGGCAACGATGCCTTTATCGTGTGGAAAGACGGAGATGTGGACCTCGCAGTGGAAGATACTATCTGGGGGAGGATGTACAATACCGGCCAGGTATGCTGTGCTTCCAAACGCTTCATCATACACAATAGCCTTAAAGATGCATTTGCCCAAAAACTGGTGGAGAGGATCAAGAAGATCAAACTTGGAGACCCTGCAGAAGATGCTACCCAGCTCGGCTGCCTGATCAGCGAAAAGGCTGCCATAGAAGTGGAACAGCAGGTAAATAAAACTGTTTCCCAGGGCGGAAAGATAATCCATGGAGGTAAACGTAACGGTGCTTTCTATGAGCCAACAGTAATTACAGACGTACCGAAAACTGCAGATGTTGCAATTGACATGGAAATTTTTGGCCCTGTGGTGCCTATTATTGGCTTTGATACACTGGAAGAGGCTGTGGAAATTGCCAATTCATCTAAATTCGGCCTTTGCGGTTGTATTTTCACCTCGGATATGAAAACTGCGTGGAAGACAGCAACGGAGCTTGAATGCGGTGGTGTGGTAATTAACGGTGCGAGTTTCTTCCGTAGCTTTGAAATGCCCTTTGGCGGCTATAAGTACTCAGGGATTGGAACCGAGGGTATTATGTCCACCTTTGACGAAGTGACTCTTACGAAGACCATAGTTCTAAAGAATATTATTTAATTATTAAAAAACTTCTTCATGGAGGGGCACGGAGTATACTTCGTGCCTCTTTTCGTTGTACAATTACCCTAATGTCCATAAGCTTACGGCGCGAAATTGAACAACGCATAAGAAACCATGATTTTTTCTGTGAAAAAGAATTAACAATGGCTGTTATAAGCGGAAAGTATAAGGTAGTAATTATATGGCATTTAGGTCACGAAGGGCCCCTGCGGTACGGTGAAATTTACAAGCTTTTCCCCGGGATAAGTGATCGCATACTTACAAAACAGCTAAGGGAACTCGAGCAGGATGGCATTGTAGGGAGAGAAGTGTTCCCTGTGGTGCCGCCCAAAGTGGAGTATCATCTAACGGAATTAGGAAGTACCCTCCTGCCCATAGTTGACGAAATCTGGCGATGGGGCAAGGAAAATATGAAATACTACCATGAGAAATTAATGGAAATGGACAAGGAGACTTAGTCTCATGGCATAGGGGCCAGAGTTGATGAGCCTCCCCATGCGAAAATCTGCTTCTCATTTTCATCGAAGTAAATATCACCAACCTTGCAAATGAAAAAGTAGCACTCCCCTACCTCGACTTTATTCTCTACCGTACATTCAAAGGCCAATCGACTGTGCACAGGGAATTTGAGCCCGCAAGATTCAGAAGTCTCTGCCATTTCAATTCCAAACTCCTTTACCTTATCCACATCTCTGCCTGACACAGTACCGCACTTAAGCGTGATGTCGGCAATCGCCTCGCCCGGGATGCTTAACACCGCCTTGCCGCTTTTAAAGACTAACTCGCAGGTATAACTCTTATCCCACATTGTAAAACCTATATAGGAAGGCTCACTTTCAAGGTAGGTCCACCAGGAAACGGCAGCAAGGTTAGTAGACCCATCGGGCCTTAGGCTGGAAATAAGCGAAACAGGGTGGGGAGAAGTTTCTTTTAAGGCATCTGTCATTGTAATTTTTTTCATAAAAGTTTAACTCCCTTCAGGCAGAGGAGCGAGCTTCCCGTAGCCGCCCCATGCAAATATCTGCTTTACGGTTTCATCGAATAAAACATCATCCACTTTGCAGATAAAGAAATTACAAACCCCGGCCTCTACCCTGCTTTCGACAGTACAAATATATGCAAATCTGCTGTGGGCAGGATACTTTAAAGGAGCACCTATCATTTCAATGCCATACTCCTTAACCTTATCCAGCTCCCTCCCGGAAACAGAACCGCATTTAAGGGTGATGTCTGCAATTGACTCCCCGGGAATACTAAGGACAACCGGACAGCCCTTATCGTTTTTAGTAAGAAGTTCGGAAGTATAGCTGTTTTTTCCCATGGCAAAGCCGATCAATTGCGGATTAGAGCTCAAGAATGTCCACCAAGAAACAGCAGCTAGGTTGGTACTGCCGTCAGGCTTTGGAGTGCAGATAAGCGAGACCGGATGCACGGGTATATTTTTCATTGACTCAAGAAGGGTAATTTGCTTCATTTTTTTTTCCTTTTTAGTATACTAATTTAGTATACTAACCTTATTCACCTCCTTCTTCAACCTAATTAGATACGGTTATCTCAACGGCTTAGTTTATCTTAAATTTCCTGACTTCTACCATTAGTGCCGCTGCTGTATCACGGTTCTTATTAGTTAACTCATTAATATTGATAACAGCCGTATTAACATGATCCACTCCTGTGGCCATTTCGTTCATGCCCCCTGTAATTTCCTGAGTAGATTTCTCCAGATTATCCGCTTCCCGCATCACTTCTTTTGCCCCCTCAAGCATTTCCATGGAACCGCCCTTTACAAGCTGAGTTGTTTCATTTAAATGACCAATGGCTTCAAGGATTTGCTTGCTCCCATGACCTTGTTCCTCCATGGCATTACGGATATTCTCTTCCTGCTCAGCTACGGTTTTTACTCCGGAATCAATAGCTTCAAACTTTTTCAGTACATTATCTGTAGAAAGGGTGATTTTATCAATTGAACTTTTGATTTTCTTTAATACGTCACTTATGGTCTTTGACTGCTCACTTGAGCTTTCTGCGAGCTTTCTAATCTCTTCTGCGACAACGGCGAAGCCCTTACCTGCTTCACCTGCATGAGCCGCTTCAATGGCGGCATTCATCGAAAGCAGATTCGTCTGGCTTGCGATGCTTTCCATCACAGAGTTTATTTCCAGAAGACCTTCAGACTCACGAGCAATTTCCTGGATATCAGAAGCTACATCCTGCAATCCCGTGCGGCCCACATCAGAGGCCTCAGAAAGTTTTTGCACGTTTTCTGTGTTCTTAATAAGGGTTTGGGTGACCGATTGTATGTTTGCAAGCATTTGTTCGATTGCTGAAGATGACTGTGCAACACTGGAGGTCTGTTTTTCAACGTGACCATTCAACATATCGATATTGATTGTTATTTGCTCCATGGTTGCATTGGTTTCAGTGACAGATGCACTCTGACTGATCATTCGGCCCTTAACACTTTGGATATTGGCGGTAATCTCATTCATTGCTGCTGCGGTTTCGGTCATATCGCTGGCAAGATTGGAGCTTAGGTCTGTAATAACCTTAGTCTCGTTCATTACATGCCTGACCATAATTTTGATCTTTTCCAGGGTCAGGTTAAAATAGCGAGCCATCCTGCCGATTTCATCTTTGGTATTGACATTTATACTATGGGTCAGATCTCCGTCGCCCTGGGAAATGTCCTTTAGGGTCTCGGTAATATTGACAATGGGCTTTGTAATTTGCGTCAGAGAAAAGAATACAATTACTGCTGAAATTAAAATAGCGACAACTGCAACGATTATGGTATACATGGTCATCCTTTCTATCTCTCTCCAGATGTAAGAGTCTAAAGAGACCAGCATTACTGTCCAGCTTGTATCCGAATTACCAATAAAGAAGGGCTGCATAACTATCTCTACCATATCATCCAATACGGGGGAAAAGGTTCTCTGTTGATATGGTCTTCCTTCAAGCACTGCACGGTTGGCTTCATGTATCTGATCGCCAAATAAGGTTTCTACGTCAATGAGCATATTTCCAACCCTCGCCGGAACCAAGTGACCCAAAATCAAGCCATTCCCGGCAAAGACAGTCACTGCAGCAAGCTCTTCATGTTCCATGATCGTTTCCCGGACTAATGGCTGTATATCGTCAATGAGTAAGAGACTTCCAACTATGCCTACGGTTTCATTGGTATCAGGGTTTACAATGGGAACCCTCATTATAAAACCAAATGTTTCGTGATTACCTACTGTTCTGGGCAAGGGGTCTTCTACCATGTCTCTTTTTGAGTAGATACCGGTAATATGGTTCATGGCATTAGCCACATCCGATTCGATTACAGCTCTGCCTTCTATCTCTCCGCCTTCTCTTGTGAAAAGCGTGGCATACTGGCCTGTTGGTGTGGAGCCCGGGCGGCCAATAAAATAATTGTCCATACCATCAATCGCATTGGGCTTCCAAACCGTAAAAATTGCAGCCATAATGGGCTCTGTCTTTAAAGTGCTTTCCAGCATTTCATCATAAACTTCCCTGCGTCGCTCCTCAGCAAGGCCTTCATAGTTAGCCATTACACCGGCTAAGGTATGAAGAGCGCGTAAATAGCCATCCTGGCGGCCCTTCCAGAATTCTGTCTTCTGGTCAAGCAAATAATGTGTAGCTTGAAGGCTCAGCATCCGGCTGGTTGCGGTTGCTTGGGTGAGCAGCATTATTGAAATACCAATAATAACGACCGCTATGATAATGATTACCAATATACTCAGCTTGAATTTAATTTTCATTTAGTTTCTCCTGACTTTCCCGATTAATCTCAATTTGCTTAAAATATCTGTCTGCTACTTCTTCAAAGTCTTCCATTTCAGCTTCAAGCTTTTCCAAACTTTCTAACATAATAAATATTGGATCTATTGGATTTTTTTTGACGGGAATCGGAGAGAGAGGCTGTTTTGTAATTGTCATAATCTTACCTTTTTCAATTATTCAAAAATTCGCTCAAAGCGAGTATTAATACAAAGTATTAGTTGTTTGAGGTTTTGTCAAGATATTAGCTAATGTTTACTATGACTGAGAGCGATTTACGTACTATTTTTGGCCAAAATATAAAAAAATTCCGTATTATAAAGGGATTATCGCAGGCAAAATTGGCTGAATCTCTAGACATATCGTCAAATTTTATAAGCGACATGGAAACAGGGAAAAGGTGGCTTTCTTCGGATACACTCGTTAATTTGGCCAAAGTTCTTAATGTTGAAGCTTATGAACTATTGAGACCTTCCCACTTATTAACTGATGATAAACAGGAGTTTATTCGGAAATATACAGAAAGAGCAGTAGAAATTACTTCAGATGCAGTTGTCAGCTCTCTTAACAAACTATATGATCTGCATTTGGACGATAAGCTTTAAAATTATAGCCGTATTAAACTCGGGAACAGCCGGGACACAGATAACTCACATTAACCCGAGAAACCTCGCCATGGTTGATAGGAGGGTATCCGGGTCAACGGGTTTTTCAAGGTGATGATTCATCCCCGAGTTGATAGCTGCTTCCACGTCCTCTTTATAACTGCGTGTAGTAACGGCAATAATAGGGATTTTTTGTCCCTTTGCTAATCCGGACGCTCTTATTTTCCTTGTAGATTCGTAGCCATCCATTTCCGGCATCATAATGTCCATTAGAATTAGATCAATGTCTTCAGATTCTGCAGTAAAAATATCCAGAGCTTCTTTTCCGTCCTTCGCTTCAATGATAACTATATCTGTAGGAGATAAAATATTTTTTAACACTTTACGATTAACTGCAACATCATCAACAATAAGAATTCGCTTCCCGGCAAAATTGATATTATCTAACTTAATTTCCTCGTCTTCAGAAATAGTTTCTGCTATCGGGAATATTAAAGAGAATGAAAGGCAGGTGCCCTTACCTGCTGTGCTTTCAATAATAATCTGTCCGCCCATTGCTTTTACTATTCTGCTGCAGGCAGACAGCATAATTTCATCTGAACTAAAATGAATTTGATTGTCTTTAAGGGCGAATATTTGCCTTAATTCATTGATCTTTTTATCTGTCATGCCAATGCCATTATCACATACTTTAAAACCCAGACAGGCTGTCTCATCATTTTTTTCCAGCAGATCTATAATTAAAGTTACTTTGCCGTTTTCTTCACCTGCATATTTTACGGCATTCCTTAGCATTATTGTTAAAACTTGCATGAGCCTTATTCTGTCACCTTCCAATGACAGGGTACCCAAAAGATTCATTCGAGGTTCCCAGACAATATTTTTTGTCTTACAAATAATTGAAATTAAACTATTAATATCCAACATTACTTTACCGACAAAAAAAGGCTCATTTGAAAGAAGGAGCTTCCCGCTTTCAATATTGGAAATTTCAAGGATGGTATTTAAAGTTGCAAGGAGATCATTTGAGGATGCATAGGCCTGGTGCAAGGCATCTGTTCTTGTTTTTTGCTCTGTTGCAGAGAGAGCCTCTTTTACCATGTTTAATGTACTGTTAAGGGGTGTTTTTAACTCATGGCTCATATTTGCAAAGAAGGCGTTTTTAACCTTATCTGCGGTTTCTGCAAGCTTATGTGCTATGATCAAAGTAGCTGTCATTTTTTTAGATCTATAGAACATGATAAGCACAAGGAATAGTACAAGCAGAGACAAAACAGTTGCACTTACCAGCCATGGACGCTGTGCTTCCACAAGGTTAACCCTATAATCGTAAGTCCTCTGCATCCATCTGTTTATTATCTTCTCAAGATCCATTTGGGTTAACGCCTTATCGACAATAGTTTGCAGAAGAGGTTCTATTTTATGGAAGGCAAGTCTTGTTTCAATAGGCTGTCTGAAAATAAAATTTGCTTTATAACCGACAAGCTCCTGTAAATGAGTCATCTGCATAACTCTAATCTGGGTTGTCATAACCATGTCTACTTCGCCGTTTTGCAAAGCTCTAAAGGCTTCATCAATATTTTCATATTCTATTGTATAGGGATGATGCGGGAACCATTGCATGAATGTGGCCGCATAGTTTGAGTTACGGGCAATGGCAAGCCTTACATTGGGAATATCATGAATACCAATATACCTGTGATCCGATTCGGATACTAGGGCGAGGTAATCATTTAGAATTAACGTATCAGACCAGATAAAGGATTCTTCCCATTCTGCAGTATAATCCAATTCGGGAATGAGCACAGCTTCTCCCCTAAGAAGCATCTCACTTATTTTCTCCCAACTTGCATGTTCATCATGAACTAGCTCAAATCTAAGCCCGGTAAGAGAGCTTAATTCCTCAAGAATATCAAAGTAGATACCCTGCCATTCCTGTTCTCGAGTATTAAAAAAGCTTAAAGGATAATCATCGTTAGGTGCTGCAATCGGTATGATAAGGCTGCTGTTTATATATGTGCGCTCCTCACTGCTCAGCAATGAGAACATTCTATGTCTCCTATAGTCCTGATCTCCCTGATTGTACAACTGTCCGATAAAAGGCCGCCCCCCGTTCCGCAGCACCTTATTTACAATGGATATGACAGGTTCCAAATCGGCTTTTCCTGTTGCCATGGAAATAGGATTGAAGATTAGAGGGTAGTAATCTTCGATAACAAGATTGTCGTACATGATAAAGTTGGTAGCAGCAGCACTTGTTACAATAAATGCGTCAGCATCTTTATTTATTAGAGCTTGGTAGGCTTCACTAAAATTACTTACCCAGACCGGTTCGTAGGTACCGGGCTTTGTCACAGAGGCAACAGCCTCTTCTCCGGGAGTACCGGGAATAAAGGCATATCTGCGCGGATTCTTGGGCGAGGATTGATCCCACGAGGTATTCTCTTCCGGTCGTATAATGACAAATTGTCTTTCGACAATGGTGTCGGTAATAAAGAGAGTTTCAAGGCGCTCAGGGGTCGGCATTATATTACCGGAAAAGTCAATTTCCCCTGAATTAAGCCTTTCCAGATGTGTAATTCCGTCAAGAATTACCGGCTGAAACCTGATTCCAAAAAGGT
>Ga0099364_10004076_pt1 | contig 22233 bp, 18 predicted proteins | sample TergutTh196P3_FD_73070 | JGI IMG/M metagenome (GOLD analysis project Ga0099364, IMG submission 73070) | Microcerotermes parvus P3 segment gut microbial communities from Pointe-Noire, Republic of the Congo - Th196 P3 | ecosystem: Host-associated > Arthropoda: Insects > Digestive system > Gut ...
CCTTTCTTTGTCGCTCATTGGTAATCTCCTGGCCATCTTCCCCTCCAGAAGCAGTTTACCATGTGACATTTCTACTGGTCGCTTAGGGTGACATTATCAAAAATTTTCTACAGGGCATGTTTTACGCATGGTTACGCGATGGCGTTTCTCAGACTTTTACGGAAATACCAGTCATCTACTGTTTTAAAAAATGTGCTGATGTTATCCAGATCAACATTCGGCGGAATATCGCAGCCGGATGATACGACAAAGTTATTAAAATCACCGCAACTGTGGAGGAGCTTCAGTGTTTCAAGGCGGACACGCTCTGTGGAATCACCGTTGAACACTTTTGCGGGGCTGATATTACCCATAACGAGGTAGTTACGCGGGATATTCTCCAGCATTACCCGCAAGTCAACAGAATCACCAAAAGAATAGGCATACGTGCCAACTTCCCTGATGGATTTGAGAAGGTGCGGCGTGCCGTTTCCGCAGTTGTGGTAGATCATTATAAAACCCCTGTCCTGAAGCGTTTCAACAACTTCGCGGACATAGTTTGTTGAGAATTCGTCGATAAGCTGGGGAGACAGCAGCCCCGCCAGCGGTTCCGCCAAAATGAGTCCGTTTGCGCCCTCTTTCTTAAATTCACCGGCATATTTGACAATAAAATCCGTAACTTTGCGCAGCACGGTATGTACCATCGCAGGTTCTTCGTAGCAGTGCAGCATAATGTCATTGACATTCATGAGGCGGCCGGCAAGAGAAAACGGACCGATGCATTGGGCGATAACCGGTTTATCTTTAATTAAAACCTGGGCTTTTTTTATTGCCTCGATATTACTGCCCGTACGTCCCGTACCAATATCCGGAACTTCAAGAGCATCGGCCTCTTCTTCACTGGATATGAGACGCCCTATTATTACCGGAACCTCATCTGCCGTAAAGACAGTATGCGCTCCGAAGGCCTCAGCTTCAACAGACAGATCCATAAAACCAAACGATGCCGGCATATCATAATTTTCGGCAATCATGCGCATGCCAATGGCCTGGTGGACAGGGTCGGCTACCAGTTCTCTGACAGTCACGTACAGATACTGAACAGCCGGAAATGCCAGGATCGGCAGCGCCTTTTTACGTTCGGTGTAAATCATCTGTTCTACCCAGTTGTACATATTCATGAACTAGACCTCAGGCATTAAGCAACGAGTTTTTTGGCCAGTTCGGCAGCACCTGCGGCATCGGGAGAGTAGCCGTCCGCGCCGATTTGATCGGCAAATTCCTGGGTTACCGGAGCGCCTCCTACAATCAGCTTAAAACCGGTAATCCCGCATTCCTTAATTGCTTTCGTAGTTTCCTGAAGTGCGGGCATGGTCGTGGTTAACAGGCAGGAAAGGCCAACAATGCGCACATCGGGATTTTCTTTAATGGCATTGATAAACCGTTCGATGGATACATCAACACCAAGATCGATTACTTCAAAACCGGAACTTTCTATCATCAGCATTACGAGGTTTTTTCCAATGTCATGCAGATCGCCGTACACAGTTCCGATAATGCACTTGCCCAGGCTGGAGATCGATGCGCCGCCCAATGCCGGCTGTAAAATTTCAACACCTTTTTTCATGGTTTTGGCGGCTATGAGCATTTCAGGAACAAACATTTCCGAACGCTGGAATTTACTCCCTACGGAAGCCATTGCACTAACCATCCCATCGTTGAGTATGCTCAAGGGGGCAATACCCTCGGCAAGCGCTTCTTCCACGAGGGCGCTAATCATTTTAACTTTTCCGGTTTCCACAGCCTGATAGATTTCATCAATTTTACTCATGTTACAACTCCTCTGTAAATAATTTTGTTGTATCAAGCTCTACTACAAATAATACATACTGTCAATAGTGGCTCTTGCAAAATTTATATAATACAGAAATGTAAGCTATTAAAATAATCTTATTCGGGGCCCGTCAGCGGCCTTATCATGTTTTTTTGGCTTACATTTCTGCAATTATTTCAGTTGGGCATCGCTGATAGTTATAACGTACGCCATTAAAATAATTTTATGCGGGGCCTGTCAGCGGTCGCCATGCAGTCAATGCCATTTAAGGATGAAGTGTTTTGATTCTCAGGCGTACTCAAGCATGCGTTTGCGGTAATGGAGGTAATTCTCAAAACTTACCTCTTCGGGAACTCCGTGATCGCATGTGGGTATATAACCACCCCTCTTTGCCAGTACCGGCATGATCCGGTTTACTTCCTTGTCTATGGCATCTTTGCCGGCGGCTATAATACGTTTGTCAATACCGCCAAGCATTAACAGGTCCGGGTGTTCTGTACCGGTTCGTACTACATCACTTCCGGAGGCTACTTCAAAAGGACACAGGTAACTCAGACCCAATTCCTTGTACACGGGAATAACGGGATCGCAATAACCGTCTGTATCAACCTGGATATGGAGGGTCCTCGTTGAATCGAGTTGGCGGGATTTAATGTTCGTAATAAGCTGCTGGTAATACGGAAACAGGAATTCACGGATCATATCAGGGGAAATGAACAGGCCGCTGTTATAAGAAATATCTTCGGCAAGAAACAGTTCGTCAAATACCACTTCCTTCTGCATAAGCGCATAAACAGAATCGGCAAGTTTGAACCACACTTCCATGCATCGGTGAATAAGGTCAGGGTTTTCGTAAAACATGTACAGAAGGTTTAACGGCCCAATCAAACTGCGCAGGTACATATAGCCGCCCACAAGATTCGCGCAAATGACCTGCCCTTCGGCGGCGGCGGCGGCGGCGGCGGCATCGGTTATAGCTTTATTAATTGCCGGAAGCCGTTCCGGGGTTGCCGGATCCAAACGCCACTGACAAAGTTCTTCCCATGTTTTTTCATCCTTAACCGGATTTTCCACATACTCGGGCATAAAACCGCTTCTGCGGCCCTTAAAACACCGTACCCCACGTCCGGCAAAGTCCTGTACGAGTTCGTAGTCCCCTTCGTCTTTAAGTACCTTCGTTTCAAAAACCGGAGAGAATTCGTCCACAACCCAGCCAAGGTTGCCCATGAAAAATTTACCCGGCGGGTCATAGCCAAACAACGCCGCCAGTTCTGCGTCGTCGGCATTGGGGCTGATATGGCCTTCTTTCTTCCAGCGGTCCAGAACAAAAAAAGTAAATTCTTTCTGGTATACAGGAGCATTCTTCTTCATGGAATAAAAATCCCGCATTTTTTTTGCTCCGGGCGACATGGATTCATAAGGGGGAATGGCATACTGTTTCATTATTTTTTCTCCACAATTAAAATTTCAAGAGGTTCCAAATGTATGGTTCCGGCGATTTTTTTACCGGTAAGAATATCGGTTCCTTCAATGCCGGGATTGAACTCCTGCGGTTCAGTTCCCATATTGAGTATGAATGTGTACGAAACTTCGGGGCTGTACCGGGTTGTGATATATACCCTGTCCGGAACTTTAATCACCGGAACACCGAATTCCTTAAAGAGTTTATCAAGATAATCACTCATCAATTCATGGCAGCCGGCAGCGCCGAAATATACGGCCTTTCCTTTCCCAACAGTATTTTCGGTAATGGCAGTGGTTCCTTTATAAAAGCGTTCCGTGTAGACAGCCGCTGCTTGTGCAGTATTCAGGCTCAGGACATCTGCCCACCAGCGCACAGGGTATTCTTTTCCGTTAAAAAAGATTTTATTATACACATGATCCGCAGGAGGCGGAAACACTTCAAACTCGTCAACCGTTATCCCGGTCAGATCGCGTACAATCCCGGGCCAGGGAATATCCACCATGACATTTGCCGTATCTTTCTGGCCGCAGCGGACATGGAAAACAACGGCCCCGCCGCCTGCAACAAAACGTTTGAGGTTGTCTGCTGTTTTGTGCGAAAGCAAAATCAAGTTAGGCGCAATGACCACTTTATATCTGCTCAGGTCAGCTTCAGGATCGATTAAGTCAGGCGTAATGCCTTTGGCAATAAGTACTTTGTAAAAATCATCTTCAAGTTTGTGGCAGTCAAAATTGCTGTACTGCTTTTTTGCCATGGCCGACCATATTTCATCATAACTGTGAATCAGGGCTACTTCGGTCTGTACATTTGTTTTACCCAGCTTTTCACTGATGGGCGCCAGCTCTTTGTTCATTTGCTGTATTTCAAAATATGCCCTGCGCTTTGAGCCGTCATGCCGTAAAATCCCGTTCGGGTTCTGTTCCTGCCCCCAGCGGTTGGAACGGTAACGGTAATACACAACGCCGTTGGCCCCGCGGGAAATATCAAAAAGGCCCCATGCCCGCACGAGGCCGGGCGTAATGGCAAGATTATAATCCGAATAATTAAAATATCCGTTTTTCTGTTCCAGCATCCAGAAGTTGTCTTGCTTCGTTGCCCGAATCAAGTCATGGCATTTTGCCATGTTAAGATAATCTTCATCAACACTGGGGTATGCGTCCCATGCCATAACGTCAAGTTCTTTTGCCTGGTCAAACAGGTTGATAGACGGGTATAACCCCAGCGAATTATGGCTCGTAAACTGATGAGGCGCATGTTCCTTAATTATCGCGGCCTGCATGTTCTGGAAATCAACGGTTGACCAGGAAACAAAACGCCGGTAATCAAGATACTGGCTGGTAGAAACGGTTACTTCCTTCATGGCCGGGAGTTCCACTTCTTCGATGGCGTTATAATGCTGGCTCCAGAACCACGTCCCCCAGGCCTCATTTACATTTTCAACGGAACCGTATTTTTTAAGGAGCCAGACCTGGAAAGCGTGACGGCACGTTGAACAGTAACAATCAACGCCGCGAAATTCATTGTCAATCTGCCAGCCGATAACATGATTTTGACGAGATACTAAAAATAATCGACGAAGGGGTCGTAAAGTAATTACAGGCAGTGAACCGGTATGGTTCTCTGCCTGCGTTAAAGTTAAATTATTTCAAGGTAATCCCTCGAGTAAAATTCGGGGAATTTTACCGTTGGCAGGGTTTGGTACCAATAGGCGACTGAAGCAATATCATCCTGCAGGGGAAGATACCGGCCCCCGCTCCTCCATCCAAGGGCCTGCATGGTAACACGCAGTTCCTTTTCAAAACGGACAGGATCAGTTATATGCCAACGGTACATGCCAAAGCGCAGTTGACTCCGGTAAAACCTGTCTGACTCAAAAACTTGACAAAAACCGGCATACGGAGTTGTATAAGTAGCATATTTACCTTTAACCCTGGGATCTTCAAAGCAATACGAGCCGCAAAAATAATCTTCCGTACCGGTTCCGCAAATCGTCGGGTATTCTTTATCATCGTCCATAAAGAATTTTATTTCCCCTTCTCCCCACCAGCCCATATTATTAACACCCCATGCCATATAAGTGCCCACATAGTGGCCTTTGCCTTTTATGTTATCAATGATGGTGTAATCAGTGCCGTACGCCAGGGGGTTATCCCTGCGGAACCGTGCGTGGAAATACGCCGCGCCTTCGGGAATATCGGTCAGGCAATAATCAACCTGATAATAAATGGTAATTTCTTCAGGGCTTAAATTTTCCAGCGTCATCCGGCAGCCCTTGCGGAATGGCATGGGCCAGTAGCTGTTAAACGCGCTGCCGGGGTTGACGCATACGGCAAGAGAAGACACCTGCGCATACTCGCCCCAGCCGCAGGCGAAGAAATCCCCGACAGGCGCTTCTACCGAAGGGTGTTCCTGCCCATCCCAGTATATCCGCAAAATAATGTCCCGCCACATACCGGACGGGGTTAGCCAGATATGCTGAATGCAGCCGGGGCCGTCAATTTTTGCGATTTCAAAAACCGATTTAGGTGCTATTTTTATATAGGGATTGACTTTCCAGCCTGTTCCCAACTCGCGGGCGGCGCCATGGGCCGTCCCTTCTTCAAGAACGCATCTTCCCCCGCCGCCTTTTTCACCGGTAAAATTTTCCGGCGAAATGGAGCGGGTTTGTGCGTTGGACAGCATGAAAATATCATTCATGCCTGATATACCGTTATTGTATTCCATATGTTTGTATGTATCCTGAAAAAAATGTTTTGTCAACAGCAATTACTTACAGGGAGAAAATAAACCGTCATCGCAGGATGACAGCTTTTTATAATGAGGTATGAAGCCATTTATTAGGAAACTGTTTCGTGCCCCTGGGCAGATAATCTATAATATTTACCGATAATCTATAGTATTTACCGGGTACTTTATTGTAGTTTTTTCTTTTGTATAGCATAATGACAGTAAAGTTAAATTAAGGAATAATATATATATGAAACAGAGCAACCCCCTTCGTTCTTCGGATGTCCGGGCCCACAACCAAAAAATGATACTCTTCCGGATTTATGAAGCCCGAAAAACCGGCATCAGCCAGTCAGAAATTGCGGCAGATACCAGTTTGAAAGCGCCTACTGCTTTCAGGATATTTTCCATCCTGGAAGAACAAAGGCTTATTAAAGTTATTAAGAAGAATAGATATAATGAAGTAAAACAAGGGTGTAAGGGACGCAGACCTGTAATATATACAGTTAATAAAGACGCGCTGTATACCTTAGGCCTGGAATTTTGGGCATCGAGCATCTCGTTTGGTATATTTAATTTTAACGGAGACCGTATTTTTTCCCGAATCGAACCTTTGCCGGGAAATATTAGTATTGAAAAAGTCATTGCCGGTTTAGTCCTCATGGTTAATGAAGCCTTTAAAAGCCAGAAAATCAGCCGTAAAAAAGTAGCAGGTATGGGGCTTGCCGCACCGGGGCAAGTTGACCTGGTAAGCCGGCGGGTGATCAGTTATCCCCGTATCCGCGGAATGGTAAATTTTCCTCTGGCGGAAGAACTGGAAAGCAAATTGAATTTTCCGGTTATTATCCATAATAACTGCTCTGTTATTGCTCTAAGCGAGTACCGTTATGGCGGTCACGCTCATCAGGGTTCCCTGTTTACTTTCCTGCTCCGTTTCGGGGTGAACGGCGCATTTGTCGATCAACGGGGAATTTACACAACCGGTTGCGGCATTACCCTGGAAACCGGTCATGTGCCGGTGGATTCCCACGGGCTCCTGTGCAGCTGCGGTTTGAAAGGATGTCTTGAAGCGCAGCTTTGGGCTCTGGATACCGCTAAAGAAGGGCTTTTATTTCATAGCCTGGAATCGCGTTTGGCAGCCGGAGAAAAAGATGCAAAACGGATAACTGCCAAAGCAGCAGACAGCCTTTTTGTAGTTGCCAAAAGCATAATGCGTTTTTTTAACCCGCGGGCTTTCCTTATCATGGGAAACGGGGAACTGGTTTCCCGATATATTGCAGAAAACTTAAAAAAACGTCTGGAAAGAGAAACCGATGTGTTTGCTCCGGAGCCTCCTCAGGTATTCAGCAGCGCTTACGATGCGCTCATTTCACAAAGGGGAGCATCCGATCTTGTTTTAGCGCATTATTTTTCCTGAAAAATCAGTAAAGACTGGTCAGTATACCTACGCCATAAATAACAAAAGTCAGCAGAATCGAATAAGCAACGGTCATTACCAGGCCTGATTTAGCAAAATCCGCAATGCTAAAGTAACCGGCGGAGTACGGTATGACATTGGTAGGACTGGATGTTACCAGAATGAAAGCCAAAGACATCGTTATGCTGGCGGGCATTAAAATCGGCAAAATCGGTAAATCATAACCCTGACACATGGATATTAATAAAGGAATAATGATCGTAGCAGAAACAGTATTGCTGGAAAAACCGACTTTCAGGAATGAGATTACCACCATGATAAGGAAAACCTGCAGCAAGGAGGGTAATCCGGCAAGCCCTCCAAGTAATGCAAAAGACAGCCACTTTGCTGCGCCGGTATTGGATACGGACATTCCCAGGGAAATACCGCTCAATACCAGTATTATGCCGCTCCAGGAAACATCTTCTTCCACATACTTCCATTTTATATCGGTAACACCGGGGAAAAAAAACAACAGACAGCCCAGCAGTGCGGGCATTGAAGTAGGAATGGTTATGCCAAGGATTTTCTCCCACAGGGGAGAACTTAGCCATAAAAACACGGTTAACAGAAAAATGGCAGCTGTGGCAATTTCTGTTCTGGAAAGCGGGGGAAGCGCTTTATATTCAGCAATCATATCTGCTTTTGTCTTGGACAAATGGGTAATTTCCGGTTTGAACATCCTGGTTAAAATAAACCAGCCGGGTATAATCATAAGCAGCGCTGAAGGTACACCAAACAACATCCAGCCGCCAAATGTTACATTGATGCCTGTCATTTCCCTGATAAAGCCTATTGCCAGGGGATTGGGACCTGCGCCGGCCGGAGTGCCGATGCCGCCAATTAAGGGACCCCAAACACAGGCAATCATAAGGCTGCGGCCAAAGTTGGTTTCCATCGGCTTGAGGCCTTCTTCATCAAGAATGGCTTTGCCAAGAGGCAGCAGCATGGCAGCAACAGCCATATCGGTCATCCACATGGAAATAAGAGTCCCCACCAACAGAAAGCCGAAAATAATGGCTTTTGTGTTATTACCGGTTTTTGAGAGGATGAGCATTGATATGCGTTTTCCTATGCCGGATTTCGTAATGCAGGCAGAAAGAATCAATATGCCAAGGAAAAAAGCTACAATGTCATTACCAAAACCAATTCTTACCAGGTTAGTAAAACTGTCGGTTTTAAAAACAGCCAGGAGAATTATGCTCAGCAATCCGGTGATGTGAAACGGTATGGCTTCCGTTATCCAGAGAACAAGGGAGAAAAAAAGTATCCCTAAAGAAATCCGAGCGGCAGGTTCAAGCGTTACACCTCTGACCGTAATAACATTTTCCGGAAGCGGCACATACGAAACCAGCAGAAATACTACTGTCGCACACAATAAAAAAAACCATTGTTTGGCGGGATTGTGCGTTTTATTCATGAATGATGTTCCTTACGAATGGCCAGGCTCAGGGTTTTTCCTAAATCGCTTGGGCGTTGTGCTACCAGAGCTCCGGCTTTTTCAAGCGCCGCAGCCTTGTCTTCTACGGAACCTTTTCCTCCGGTAATGATTGCTCCGGCATGCCCCATTTTTTTTCCTTTCGGCGCAGTACGCCCGGAGAAAAAAGCAACAAGCGGCTTCGTGAAAATTTTTTGTTCAATGGCAGCAGCAGCTTCTTCTTCCATGGTTCCGCCCAATTCGCCTATTACTACAACAGCATGGGTTTCCGGGTCATTTTCATACAAGGGAAGCAGTTCCGCAAAACGGGTGCCTGGCACCGGATCTCCCCCCACTCCGATAAGCGATGAAACGCCGAAACCGGCGGCTACTATCATGGCGGTAATTTCATTCGTGAGAGAACCGCTGCGGGTCATTACGCCGATACCGCCTTTTTTGTATACCCGTTCAATCCAATAGGGAATGGCGCCCATCATAGCCTTGCCCGGCGAAATAACACCCGATGTATTGCCGCCGATTACCATTGCGTTATTCGCCATCGCCGCCGCGCGTATCTTCAGCATTTCATGCAGGGGAATGCCGTCGGCAATGGTAACGATTTTTTTTATGCCGGAATCCAGAGCTTCCATTACCGCATCCATGGTGAATTTGGGCGGCACAAAAAGCATGGCAGCATCGGCTTGGTGTGCAGCAACGGCATTTCGTACGGAATGAAAAACCGGTATACCCTCCATATCCTGTCCTTCTTTTCCCGGAGTTACACCGGCAACCACATTCGATCCCATTTCCTTCATGTGTTTTGTCCAGAAACTGCCTTCTTTTCCGGTTATCCCCTGCACGATTATTCGTGTCGTCTCATCTATAAAAATACTCATCTTACCTCTTCTCTCTTCTCTGTTCTCTGTTCTCTGTTCTCTGTTCTCTATTCTCTATTCTCTATTCACTGCTATTGCTCTTCTGACGGCTTCTTCGGTGTCGGTTATATAATCCAGGCCTGCTTTTTTCAGTGTTTCGCAGGCCGCTTCTTCACCGGTACCGCGGATACAGGCGATTATAGGCCGGTCGGGTTTAAGTTCTTCTATTGCTTTGACAATATCTGCGGCCATAACATCGGCGCGGGCTATTGTACCAAAAGTAACAATTAAAATTACTTTTGATTTGTTTTTAAGGCACAGTTCCATTGCCCTGCCGGCTTTTGTATAATTGGGACCGCCGAATTCCAGATAATTGGCCACAGTCCCGCCTTCGTAATTGATTAGGTCGTAAACGGTATTCGTAAGCCCGGCACCGGCACACATGAGGCTGATGTCACCGTCAAACTGCAGGTAGGGAATACCATCAAGGGCCGCTTCATATTCCATGTCACTGTCAAATTTGTCACGGCTTAGTTCAAACGCCGTCTGACGGAACATGGAATTATCATCAATGATCAATTTCCCGTCTCCTGCGATGAGGCCTGCCGGTGTTACAAACAGCGGGTTTATTTCGGCAAGCTCTGCGTCATATTTGATAAAAACATGGTAAAGATGTGCAACAACCTTACATGCCTGTTTGAATGTATCTGAGCGCAGACCCAAACGCCAGATAAAATCATTGATTTGAAACGACTGAAGCCCGGTATTTACATTAACAAATTCCCTGATTATTTTTTCCGGTGTTTTAACGCTGATTTCTTCGATGTCAATACCGCCTTCGGCACAGCCCATAATCATGGCACAGCCGCTTACCGGATCCGCTGTTATGGATAAATAAATTTCACTTTGAATGGTTACTGCCTGTTCAACGAGGATACGTAAAACATTTTCCGGCCGGGCAAATAGTTCTGCGGCGATCTTATGCGCTTCTTCCGCAGTTTGAGCGATTTTAATGAGCCCGGCTTTTCCCCTGCCGCCGGTAAGAACCTGTGATTTGAGTATGCAGGGTAAACCCGAAACAGATAATGCTTTGTCAAGCTGACCGGTATTTTCTATTACCTGCGACACAGGCACGGGGATGCCGGCTTCACAGAAAAGTTGTTTTGCCTCATATTCAAACAGTTTCATGCCCTACCTGCCGTATTTCCCGAAATAATCTCCCCAAACAGAATCATCGGAAGGGCGGTTTATGGGAATCGGCTGTGAAAGCCACGTAACATTGATAAAATGTTTAAAGCTGATATTTTCTGTAGTGATATTATTACCCCAGGTACCGCAGCCAAGCGTAACCGTAGACGGCATGCCGTTAAAAAATGCGCCGCCGTTGGCGGCTGCCTGGGGCTGGCGTACCACAATACGGCTTGTTCTCATGTGCTGACCAAGGTATTCAATATATTCTTCGTTGAATGTATGTATACCGCATGAATGTCCCGTACCGCAGTTATCCGTCAGCCGTACCAATAGAGCAACACCTTCTTCGAATGTGTCATACCGGTACACGGTAAGTACAGGTGAAAGTTTTTCCTCGGCAAACGGATCGTCTTCAAGGGGCATATCGCCTTCTACCAACAGCATTCGCGTATTTTCCGGTACATTGATATGTGCACCGGCGGCAATTTCCCCGGCCGATTTTGCAACAATACCCGCATTTAATGCTAGCTGGCCGTGTTTGTTTGGTTTCCACATATATTCTTTCAAGCGGTTTTTTTCTTCTGCACTGCACAGGTAGCCGCCGCGGTTTTTAAATGCCTGTATCATACCATCGTATATTTTTTGATGAATGATGATAGAATTTTCTGATGAACAGGAAGTAGCATTGTCAAATGTTTTACTGACAGTGATTTTTTCGGCAGCATCGTTTACATCGGCGTCTTCGGCAATTATCTGGCATGAATTGCCCGGTCCCACGCCATAGGCCGGCTTGCCGCTGGAATATGCGGCTTTAACCATGGGAGCGCCGCCGGTTGCTAATATTAAATCAACTTTTTTCATTAATTCGCCGGTTGCATCGACGGACGGTTCCGCTACAAACTGAATTAAATCTTCGGGGGCGCCGACTGTATTCAGGCCCTCCCGCATCATGGCAACAACGAGGGCAGCTGACTTTATTGCACGGGGATGGGGCGCAAAAATAACAGCGTTTCTTCCTTTTAAAATAGCGACGGCATTGCTGGCCGGCGTTGCCGTGGGATTCGTAACCGGAGTCAGCGCACCGACCACTCCTACCGGCTTTGCATATTTGCTGATTCCTTTTACTTCATCCCTTTCGATCAGGCCGACTGTTTTTGCTGCAAGCGCGTCAACAATAATACCGAGAATTTTATTTTTATGTTTCGTAAGTTTATCTTCATATTTTCCCATGCCTGTTTCTTCGACGGCAAGTTTCGCCAGTTTCTGAATATTTTCGTCTTTATACACCTGCCAGGCTACAGCTTTACATACCTCGTCAATCTGTTCCTGGGTATAATGTGCAATTTTTTCCTGCGCAGTTCGTGCTTTTTTCACGAGTTCATCAATTGGAGAATTATTTTCCATTGAAATTTACCTCTTCCAGTTTTTTCACTTCTTCAAATGCGTTCGTCAGGAAATCTTTTTTAAATTCCATTTTTTGGGTAAATGACATTGACAGCCAGGCATCAACAATTTCACAGGCAACAAAGGGAGCTGTTACCCAGCCGCCCAACGTAATGATATTGGCATTGTTAATAATTTTTGCACGTTCGCCGCTGAATATATCGGCGACTACGCAGGCATATACGCCCTTGAATTTATTGGCGACAATGGCCATGCCCTGGCCTGTTCCGCAGATCAGAATGCCCCGTTCAGCTTCGCCTTTTTGAATCACACGGGCAACTTTGGGCGCCTGGATGAAATACGGCTGCGGCTCCTGATCGTTGGGAATGCCAAAATCTGTAACCTCGTAATTTTTATCACGCAGATGTTTTACGATTGCTTCCTTCAGCGGAAAGCCCGATAAATCCGATGCAATTGCAATTTTCATGTTTTACTCCTCATTAATTTCTCAGCCTTCAGGACTATTTCGGCGGCGGTCAGTTTGAAACGAACACCGCACGTACCATGGAGCACAATGGGGAGATCGCCGGTCACCTGTTTCACCGCCTTGATATGTTCAAAATCAATGGTGTCCTGCACCTTGAAAATACCGTGAGTAGTACCTACACCCACAGCCAAAAAATCCACTTCGGTTCCCTGAATAAATGTCCGGATATCCTCAATGGAAGTAAGCGGTGCACGGCTCGATTCGTCGGTGCTGATAAAAATATTACCGATTTCAGCTTCGATGCTTACACCTAATGGCCGGACGAGTTTTGTAACGAGATTGGTGTTTTCGATATTTTCTGCAACCGGATGGCTGGCATAATCAAACATGACATGGGTAAAACCGGCTTTGACCGCGCGCATAACCGATTCTATGCTCTTTCCATGATCTAACGATATGCACACCGGAATGTCTAAATCGGCAGCAAGATGTTTTACCAGGAGGGTAAAGTAATCGTAACCCCGGTATTCAAGGTTTGGTTCATAGGCCTGAATGATGATCGGAGAATGCAGTTCGTCCGCCGCTTCCATAATTGCGCGGGCCAAATCATAGGTGCCGCCGTTGGCGTTGATTGCAGGAAGGGCGCAGCCTTTTTTCATGGCAGTATCCATCATCTGCCGGGCATTGAATATTTTCATCTATCCTCCAAATTTCTGTAAATATGGTTCGTACTTGATTGGTTCTATCGGCTTAATTCCCAGCCATGACATGACTTCCATTACTTCGTTTTGGTAATTGCCGGCAATAATCGGATAATGGTGCTGGAAACGGGCGGTTAATAGGGTGTTCATCATTTCTTGTGCGTCAACAGGCTTCCCGGCAAGGCAAATATTGCGCATCCAGCCGCGGCTGCCGTCAAACCCCCTGTTGTGCGGCTTGTAAAAAAAGTCTCCGGTTAACAACAGCATAGATTCATAATCCCAGGTAAAACGGGATATGGTAACCGGTCCGGAACGGAAATACATATCAGTAACCGTTCCCACCGGCGTTGAATCGGCGCCGGGAACAGAACGGCCCGGTTTGTAGTGGCAATTCAGGGACATGCCTGCGTGATCGGCAAAACGCTGCGGCGCGGATCCGCAGTGCCAGAGCATTGCAGAATTGTCGTTAAAATCTATATCTGAAAGATCCATGAGCATGGGTGCATTGTCTTGTGCAGCGCCTTCTGCAATGGCGCCGCCGCCGTTTTCCGCTATGGCGGCGAGCATCAACATGGCAAGCATACTGTCCACATCCCCTTCGCAGGCAGCAATATACCCTTTTTCAAGAAGCTGCCCGATAACGGCGCAGACGACTACATTAAAATCCCTGCGGTATCTGGGCCAGCAGCCGATGGCGATGGCATCATAGCCGTTTTGGGTTATCAGGTCTTCAAATGCCTTGTAAAGCCGCGCGGTGGCATCCATATCGTCCCGGCAGTTCACGCACACCGCTTTTTTAGTAAATTCTTCGATAACGGGGGTGATTTCTTCCTGCTTGTAGGACAGGGCCCGTTCCTTGATCTCGCCGTATTCGGGAAGCCGGTCAATGTAAGCGCCCAGGCGGGCCAAACTTTTCCGTTCATCAAAAGCCATGTCGGTAAAACCCGGAGCGATACCCCCGACTAAGGCGGTACGCGAACCCCGCAGTTTTTTTATCCCCCGCAGGGCGCCGAGGGTAACATTGAAGCGTTCCAGGAACATGGGGTTAGCGGTTTCGCCGTAAAACCATTTAACCGGTCGTCCTGCATCCATGTATTGTCCCAAAATGCTCATCAGCATATTGACACCACAGAAGCTATTCAGTGGGATTGCTCCCTGCTCAGTACATTCAGGTATGGCCCACAGTCCCAGAGGGGAGCGGCAGCGGGCAAAAGGCAGAATAACCGTGCCGGCGGGAAAGGTTGTACATTGCAGGAGGGTAAAATCCGTTTCTTCCCGATTAAAAAAATCACAAGCGGCCGCTCCGTCTTTTTCACTGACAATATCTTCTTTCCAAACCGCCAGCTCAAAACCCAGTTCCCGGGCAAGCTCTTCAATTTCTGGAACATATTTTGAACGGTACAAGTTCCGGGAAGAACCCCAGAAATTCGGCATAACAAGACTGGCTATCCCGATTTTCAGTTTTACCATAGTAATGCGCTCCTTTGCTGCCGATAATTACTTTCAACATGAAAATAATACCTTTTGCCGGAGTTCATTGTCAAGATATGAAAGGTGGATGAGGGGATTTGCCTTTCATTCGGCAACCTCCTGTTGCCTCACTCCAGGCCGTCTTTTTTGCTAAATCGCCCTCCATGGCGATTTACCTGTTTAGTGGCTGCGAGTCTCGCCTCTAAACAGGCCGCAAAAAAGTTTCAAATCCCCTTTGCTTTTACAAGGGTGGATGAGGGGATTTGAACCCCCGGCAACCAGATCCACAATCTGGGACTCTAACCCCTGAGCTACATCCACCATGCAATTATGCTTTCACTATGATTAAATCACTTTTTTTTGTCAACTATGCCTAAAGCAATTGCTCCAATTCATCCACTAAACGTGAGAAAACCCTGCACGCTGCCTGTACCGGCTGAGGAGAACTCATGTCCACACCGGCAACTTTAAGAGAATCGATGGGATAACGTGATCCGCCGGATTTGAGGAAGGTAAAATAATCTTCACGTTCCTGATTGCCGCCTGAAAGAACCCGTTCGGCAAGAGCTATAGATGCAGAGATGCCGGTTGCGTATTTATATACATAAAATGCACGATAAAAATGCGGGATGCGCAATCCTTCCATGTCGCTTGCGTCTTCAAATACCATTTCGGAGCCAAAGTATTTTTCCAGCAGCTTGCGGTATTCAGAGCGAAGCAGTTCAACAGTCAGCGGGGTTCCGCTTTCCTCCAACTCGTGGGTGATTTTTTCAAATTCGGCAAACATGGTCTGGCGGAACAGCGTGCCGAGAATCTCGTCTGTGTGTTTATTGATAAGGAATAAACGTAAATCACGATCCTCCGGGCTTGCGGCTTTTTTTTCAAGGTAATGAAACAGGAATTCTTCGTTAAACGTGCTGGCAACTTCGGCTTCAAAAATGGTGTAGTCGTAGTGCATGAAAGGATTGGAACGTGCAGAATACCAGGAATGCATTGAATGACCGCCTTCATGAGCAAGTGTGAAGACATCACGAATGGAGTCTTCTTTGTAGTTCATCAGGATATACGGATCCCCGGTAAAACCTCCTGCGGAAAATGCGCCGGAACGCTTGCCTTTATTTTCATAACGGTCAGCCCAGCGGCCGACAAGCCCGGCGCGTAAAGTACCGACATACTCGTCGCCTAACGGAGCAAGGGCTTCCGAAATCAAATCAACTGCTTCGTCCCAGCTTGTTTTCTTTTTGACCGATTGCACCAACGGAGTGTACACATCGTAGTGCCGCAATTCGGATAGACCAAGAACCCGTTTCCTTAGCCCGTAATATTTATGCAAGACCCCAAGATTTTCACCAACTGCCGCGATAAGATTGTCGTAGACCGATTCGCTGACATTATCGGGGAACAGTGCGGCAGCCCGTGCTGACGGATACCCCCTGATCCGTGCGCGGATAACATCCTGCTTGACCGACCCGGAGTACAGTCCGGCAAGCGCGGTTTTATGGGATTCATAACAATGGTAAAAAGCATCGTAGGCACGGCGGCGTAAATTGCGGTCGGGGTTTTCCATGAATACCGACCAGCTTGACTGGGAGAGAGGGCGTTTACCGTCAGGTGTGTCGATTACACCGAAATCAAAATCAACATTAGTTAATACGGAAAAAACATCATCGGAAATACCCTCCCCTTCTGCGTGCATGGCAATTATCCGTTCTTCTTTATCGCTCAAAATATGAGGCCGGTAACGAAGTATCCTCCGGAGGTAAATTCGATAATCGGCCATACGCGGATGGGCAAGGAATGTGTCCATGTCCCCGCCGGGGATGGCCAGGATTTCAGGCTTTTCCCACGAGCCGGCAGCTTGAGCTTTTGCCGCAGCCATGGTGATTTTCCCGGTCATGGTACGTGCCGCGCCGGAACCTTCATCTTCACTTTGGCGGAGAAAAGCATAGGATGAAAGCCTTTCACCCAAAATGCCCAAATCACGGCTGAAGTCCAGATATGCAGCAAGGCTTTCGGCCGATTTTCCCAGGGTTCCCTGAAATGACGGTATTTTTTCTGCCATTATTTCATAACCGGCAAGGGCCTCGTACCATGAGGAGTCATTTTCAAAAAGTTTTGAAAGATCCCAGGTGTCGGCTAACGGTACATCGTTACGGATAATTATCTGCGTTTCACCCATTTTTTTCTCCTATCGCGTTATTACCATGGCATTGGCCACTGCCGAAACAACATTATCCCCCCGGGACAGGTGTATCATGGTTCCGTTTTCCCAGTATACGGCTGCATGGACATCATGTTTGTCAATGTCCCTTCCTGCTATGAACAGGTTATCACCGTCAACCGCAACAGCATTTGCCATACCTGCATGCACATCATTGGTAAGGATATGTTTTTCTCCGTTTTTCCAGTAGACTGCTGCAGTTTTGCCCCGGCTGTCAATTTCATTACCGGCAATATAGACATCATCATAAACAACAGTAATTGAAGAAACAGAAGACACAAACTCGTTATAAGATAAATACATTTTTGAGTCATTTTTCCAATACACCGCTTTAACATCTTCTATTCCGGCCATATGCACATCGGTCCCGACTATTGTCATCGCACGAACTGCAGCATTGTCGGGGTCAACGGAAAGCACAAAACGTTCTCCGTTTATCCAGTATACTGCTTTTATTCCTTCAGGCTCCCCGTTTGTATCATTTCCGGCTACATAAACATTTGAATCAACAATAACAATGCGGACAGCCATTGAAGATAAAGGGCCTTCTGACAGGATGACCTTTTCTCCGTTTTTCCAATACACCGCCTGCAGCCTGCCCTGAGGTGTCATCTCCCTGCCGGCAACATACACATCGTTTCCCGATACGGCAATCGATGATGCCCATGAAGTACTTATACCATCAGAGAGGATTATCTTTTCTCCGTTTTTCCAATACACCGCCTGCAATCTGCCCAAATTGGCCGCCTCATGCCCGGCTACATAAACATCGGAACCGGAAACGGCAATGGCAAAAGCCCAGGCGGAACCGGAATGTTCGGAAAGAACGGTTCTATGCCCGTTTTTCCAGTAAACGGCTATAGCATTGCCGTTATCAAGTTCTTCGAATCCGGCAATGTAGATATCAGGCTGTTTTGGTGAACACCCTGCTATAACTACAGCGGTTACAGCGATAACGAGAGTTTTTATACACATTAATTTCATGCCTTATATTGGTGACAGGCACCTTTACAGCGAACTTCCGTCTTTAAAGTACTTCTTTGTAAGTGCGAATGTAACACCGGAAAGCATGAGCAAACCGATAAGGTTAGGTATAGCCATTAAGCCGTTGAGCGTATCGGCTACTTCCCAGGCAAATTCCAGCGCGGTATTATCATGCAGAATGTTTGTCGAAGTGGAAATCGCGCCGACAAATGCCAATATAACAAAAATAATGCGGAAACCAAGATTAACCGCTTTGTTGTTTTTCGTCAGATACCCCCAGCAGCGTTCGCCGTAATAACTCCAGCCCAAAATTGTAGAAAAAGCAAACAACAACAGGGCTATACGGACGATAAACGCGCCGCCGGTAAATGCATCGCCAAATGCCGATGCCGCAAGCGCTCCGCCCCTGAGAGTTCCGATATAAGCGCCATCAATAAATTGGCCGGATGACATTAAGGAAATCACGACAACAAGGCCGGTAATGGTACAAAGGATGATAGTGTCAATAAAGACTTCAAAAATACCCCACAGGCCCTGTTTGACCGGATCCTTCATTGATGAAGCAGCATGGGCAATAGGCGCGGAACCAAGGCCCGCCTCATTGGAGAATACGCCGCGGGCGATACCCCTGCGCATTGCCACCATAATCGCGTAACCGAAAATACCCGAGCCAACCGCCCTGAAACTGAATGCTTCCCGTACAATGTATACAAAAGCTGATGGTACCATGGTAATATTCATTAAAATAATAACTAAACCGCACAGAATATAAAACAATGCCATAAACGGCACAAGGTAAGAAGTGACCAATCCAATGCGCTTGATGCCGCCGATAATAACCAGGCCAACCAGTAATGCAAGTATAATGCCGGTAATTAATGAAGAATCATAATTGGCTCCGGTCAGGTTATTAACAGCAACAGAAATTTCACCCGCTTGAGTCGCATTGCCTATACCAAAGCAGGCAAGCCCGCCAAAAAGGGCAAAAATGATCGCCAATACCTTCGCAAAGCCTTTCCATCCTTTACCCTTTCCGCCTATCCCCTGCTCAATGTAGTACATAGGGCCGCCGTAATGGGAACCGTCACTTGCGACCTGACGGTATTTGACTGCAAGAACAATTTCCGAATACTTGGTTGCCATGCCAAAAAATGCCGAAAACCACATCCAGAACACGGCACCGGGGCCTCCAAGGGCGATAGCACCTGCAACTCCCGCCACATTACCGACACCAACAGTACTTGCCATTGCCGTACACACTGCCTGGAAGGGGGTAACATTCGTACCGTCCGACTTTTTCCCTGTGCCGGCATCGCCTTTTTTGAACATTGTCATTATGGTGTTTTTCCACATATGACCAAATCTGGATGCCTGAATGAATTTAACTCCAAATGTAATGAAAATACCTGTACCCACAATCAGGAGCAGCGCAGGCGGCCCCCATACCAGATTGTTGATGAAACCATTAATTGATGCTAACAATTCCATAAATACTTCTCCTTTAATAAAATAATAGATTAAACATCATGTGATTATTTTACTGCAATATCAATTTTTAAGGAAGCTGTCTGAAAAGCTCTTCCCCAAATTATTAATTTCCTGTAATGTAGAGATATTACCGGGGTGCTGGATGGCTCATTGCCATTTCCGGCTGAGATCAGGTGAATTGACGCCTGGAACCCTTGGCATCCATAGATGCCCGTCATCCTTAGGATGACGATACCTGATCCTGATAATGCAGGCGGAGGGAAATGTTTAAATTAATTAAACGCCTTCGCGGAATATCCGGGAGGCGTTTTTTTTGGAGTCGTTGAATTGATAAAAAAACAGAAAAACACATTTAAGCGCAACTTGCAGATGTTTTTAACCTTGGCCGCCATTTTACTTGTCTGGCAGCTTGTGTGTATGAGCGGCCTGGTTCCCGGTTTTATGCTGCCCAGCCCTGTGCGGGTAAGCCAGGCCCTGGCCGCTGACTTTCCCCTGCTGATGCGCCACTCCCGGCGTACCCTGCTGCAGGCTTTGGCCGGGCTTACTCTGGCAGCGATGGCGGCCTTTATCCTTTCCATTGCCATGGACATAAACCGTTTTCTCAAGGAATCGCTTTCACCCATTTTACTGCTCACCCAGACAATACCCACTATTGCCCTTGCCCCCCTGCTGATCCTGTGGATGGGCTACGGTATGGCACCTAAAATAACTCTTGTATTCCTGGTCTGCTTTTTCCCCATGACCATCGGCTTGCTGGGCGCTTTCGCGCAAACTGACATTGACACCATTAGACTGTTAAAATCGATGGGCGCTTCACGATGGCAGACATACCGATACATTAAACTGCCCCAGGCGCTGCCCGCTTTTTTTTCCGGGCTGAAAGTATCAGGATCCTACTCAATAATCGGGGCGGTAATCGCTGAATGGCTCGGCGGCGATGCGGGGCTTGGAGTATATATGATTCGTGTCAGAAGATCGTATTCATTTGACAGAATGTTCGCGGCAATACTGCTGACATCAGCGTTAAGTATAGTATTGATAAAATTAATTGCACTAATTGAGAAGGAGGCTATGCCATGGAGAAGAGAAAAGTGAACAGAGAACAGTTAACAGTGAACAGTGAACAGGGTACAGAGTACAATGGGAATAATTGGAAACGAATTTTCTTATCTTTGTTATTTCTTATCTGTTATTTGGTACTTGGCTGTAACAAAACAACGGCTCCGAACCATATTCGGGTGGTGCTGGACTGGACGCCCAATACCAATCATACAGGGTTGTATGTCGCTTTAGACAATGGCTGGTTTGCCGAAGAAGGACTGACAGTAGAAATCATTCAGCCGCCGGAAGACGGTGCACTGGTATTGCTGGCATCAGGCAATGCTCAATTCGGGTTTGATTTTCAGGAATGGATGGGGCCGGCTATTGCAAATGATCGGGATGCACTGCCGGTGACTGCTGTTGCGGCTATTATCAGTCATAATACATCGGGGATAATGTCACTGAGAGAAAGCGGTATTCAACGGCCTGCAGATCTTGCCGGTAAACGGTTTGGTTCCTGGGAAATGCCGGTTGTCACGGAAATAATACGCGATATTGTAGAAAATGACGGCGGCGATTTTAACTCTGTCATTATGCTGCCCAATTGGGCAACTGATGCTCTTTCCGCGCTTCAAACCGATTTGGATGCGATCTGGGTATACTATGCCTGGGATGTCATTGCAGCCGTTGTCAACGGCATTGAAATTAATTTCCTTGACCTTGGCAGTATTGACAGCCGCTTTGACTTTTACACGCCGGTATTAGTGGCTAATACTAACTGGCTTAGCAGCAACGGTGAAACAGCACGAAAATTCATGCAGGCAGTGAGCAGGGGGTATACATTCGCCATAGAAAACCCTTTTGCAGCAGGGGAAATTCTTTTAAAATACGCTCCAGAACTTGACAGGGAACTGGTCATGCAAAGCCAATTTGTCCTTGCGCCGCGTTATCAGGACAACGCTCCCCGCTGGGGTGAAATCGACCCGGAACGCTGGGGCAATTTTTACCGCTGGATGTATGAACAAGGCTTGCTGGAAGTAAACATCGGCGAAGGCGGCTTTACGAATGAGTACTTACCCTAGTCCCTGCTTCAGCTGTGAACATATTACGAAAACATACGAATCGGAGCCGGTAGTCGAAGACATAAGCCTTGAGCTGCCGCAGGGCGGATTCATTTCGCTGGTGGGGGCTTCAGGGGTTGGCAAGACAACATTGTTTAACGTACTTGCAGGGCTTGATCCGCCGGACGCGGGGAAAGTCTGGCTTGACGGCGGGGATATTACCGGCATTAGCGGCAGGGTTGGCTATATGCCGCAAAAAGATCTGCTGCTGGAACACCGGACTGTGCTTGATAATGTTATCCTTCCCCTGCTGATACGCGGCGAAAAAAAAAACAACGCCCGCGAGCACGCCGCTGCTTTCTTTTCCCGTTTCGGCCTTTCCGGCTATGAAAAAAAATACCCCTGGCAGTTATCCGGTGGTATGCGCCAGCGGGCGGCTTTGCTGCGAACTTG
>Ga0099364_10004077_pt1 | contig 22228 bp, 17 predicted proteins | sample TergutTh196P3_FD_73070 | JGI IMG/M metagenome (GOLD analysis project Ga0099364, IMG submission 73070) | Microcerotermes parvus P3 segment gut microbial communities from Pointe-Noire, Republic of the Congo - Th196 P3 | ecosystem: Host-associated > Arthropoda: Insects > Digestive system > Gut ...
TCTGGGGGGGGGGGGGGGGGGTAAGTCCTTAAACCATAAGGACTTACGACGCAAACACGCATTCACCCTTGTCGAACTTCTCGTCGTCATCGCGATTATCGGTATGTTAATCGCCCTTCTTTTGCCCGCCGTGCAAGCCGCAAGAGAAGCCGCTAGGCGAATGCAGTGTACCAACCACATGAAACAAATCGGGCTTGCCGTGCATAATTTTCACGATACCAACAATGCCCTGCCGCCTATCGCACTCTACGCAAACAGACCCTCTATTCATGTGTTCTTGCTTCCAATGCTTGAACAGCAGTCTCTCTATGATGTCTATGTACAGGAAAGACAGTTCGGCAAGGCGAACCGGACAGGAGGTACACCAAATGAGATAGGTGCAGATCCCGATGACCCCGATGGCAGTAGGGCCACGGCAGAAATAGAACCTGCCAACAGTTGGTGGTTTGGAAAACTTGACGATGCGACAAAACGGGCTTTGGGGGCAGTGAATATTTACCGGTGTCCTTCGACTGGCGGGAGTGCGGTCCGTACCAGCGGACATCCGCAAGGACCGCTCACACACTATGCCGCTCTCGTTTGTAAGATAACAACCCCCTCAGACAATGATCCGAGTTGGGGTTGGTGGCATCATTACCACCGTGCAGAACCCGGTACCGGTGCAGGTGCGCAAGCGACTTTTATGGGTCCCTTTAAAATTCCTGACATTGTTTGGAACGCCGACCCAGGATGGAGTCCTAATGACAAATGGGGGGCTCGTATTGTTGATTGGACGCTAGCCAAAGATATATCGTGGTGGCGTGATGGTTCATCCAATCAACTGCTTTTCAGCGAAAAACATATTCCATCTTGGGCTGTGAGCGGTGATAGCAATGAAACGGCGAAATGGAATGGCGGATATCATGGGGCAGGAAGAGAAGAGTGGGCACATAACTATGCCCGGCTTGTTAGCCATCATGCTGATACGATTGCCCGGTCTCCTACGGAAACAGGAACGGCCTCCACGGGCAATCCGCAAGAAGCACGCTTTACCCTTGGTAGTTCGCATCCGGGCGTGTTGAGTACACTGATCGGCGACGGTTCTGTGCGGTCAATTGCGAAAACAACCGATCCGAGGATACTATGGTACTTGACCAATGTTGGTGACGGCGTAGCGGTATCCCTACCGTAAAAGTGGATGTTTATTCTCCGTGTCCTCCGTGATAACTTCTAACCACGGGGGGTATCTATTCCGTACCGTTGATGGTACACTGGCCTCTGGAGGTAGAGCGGTGTACCGGTTCAATATCCACAATTTTTTACACACTTTCATACAACCCTATTAACCTTTGATAGGGAGAACATATTATGGCACGAATTTACACATTTATTTTTGTCGTTTTTTTAGCCACCGGCTGCGGTAGCGGTAATGTTGGACTTCGGGGCACGGTCACTTTTTCCGATGACGGTAGCCCGCTTACCGTTGGTACCGTCGGTTTTCTGAAAGACGGCAAAATTGCTCGCGGTACCATAAAAAAAGATGGTACCTACATCGTCGGCTTTGAAAAAGAAACGGATGGTCTGCCGCCGGGACAATACAATGTCGTCATCACCGGTGCCGAGATACCTATTGGGGAAAATCTCCGCGAGCAACTCATCGACAAGAAATACAGTAATCCAGACACCTCGGAACTTACTCTCGAAGTAAACGCTTCTACACGTGTTTTTGATGTTCAGGTGGATCGGTTCCAAAAGCGGTAGTATGCTTGTTCAAAATTTGAATTGACCAGCCGGTACGCCCTAACCCTCCGCCATAACCCTTGACCAAAGAAAGGAACATTTTGTTTATGCCTTCAAGTAAATTATCATCCCGTCGTCGTTTTATTGGTGCCGCCCTTGCGGTGGGCGTTGCGTCGCCGCTAGTTATTCCGCGTTCTGTGTTAGCCCAAAACGGTCGGGCAGGAGCCAATGATCTGATTCAGGTCGGTTTCGTCGGTACCGGCGGTCGTGCTCGGCAACTTATGTCCCACATTCCCAAAGAACGGGCAAAGATCGTGGCTGTTGCTGATTTCTGGCGGCAGAAAATGATTGATGCCGTCAACGACAAAAAAAGGGAACACGCAGAACATGGCGGTTTTGATAACATCGACCAATGGCGATTGTACGATAGCGATATCGAAATGTATGATAAGGAGAAACTCGATTGTTCCTTCGTTATCACGCAAGACTTTACTCGGACTCTTGCCAGTTGCCGGGCAGTTATTGCCGGACTTGATGTATTTGCCGAAAAGGCACTCACAACGTATATTGCCGAAGGACGTGTCTTGGTCAACTGTGTACGCAAGTACAAGAGAATTTTTCAAGTCGGTAGCCAACAGCGTTCGATGGGACTCAACCGTTTCGGCTGTGCTCTCGTTCGTGAGGGCAAACTGGGAAAAATTAACCTTGTGCAAACCAGGATTTACGGTTGGCCGCGTCCTATCCCCAACGACTTGCCCGAACAGACCATTCCCGAAGGCTTAAACTGGGATGCCTGGCAGGGTCCGACCGCTTATCGTCCCTTTCATCCTGACTTGCTTCATTGGATGCGGTGGGAAGAGTACAACGGCGGCGATCTGACGAACTGGGGAGCGCATGGTCTCGATCAAGTCCAATGGGCATTAGGGGCTGACGATACCGGTCCTGTGGAACTCTATCCCCTGAATAGAGCGCGAGATAAAGACGGTGAATACGTTGGCCGCGATGGCGGAATTTCTGCAACATACGCCAATGGCGTCGAAGTCCGCCTTGAACTCGAACATGGGCCCGCCGGCGGTGCTATTTTCCGTTGCGAAAAGGGCAACCTTGAAATCAACCGAAACATTCTCCGGGCAAACCCGGCATCGTTGATTGCCGATGCGCCCGAACCGGATCCGCCGGAAGGTCCGACGTGGATTGCCCGACCGCACATTGAAAACTTTTTCGACTGTATGGTTTCCCGGGAGCTGCCGGCAGCCGATATTGAAATTGGACACCGTTCTGTTACGTTTTGCCACTTGGTCGGTATCACTCGCCGTTTGAATCGTAAACTCCACTGGGATCCTCTCAAGGAACAGTTCATCGGCGATGACGAAGCCAACAAACTGGTTGACCTCCCACGGCGGGAAGGTTATGAACTGCCGGTGTAATTGACATTCATCCTTAACTTTTACACATACCTATGCGTTACTTATCATTTTTAACTCTCATATCATTTGCCCTCGTTTGCGCCGCCGAAAGTGCTTCGGCGGAAACCAAAACACCGAGATGGGAAAAGATCATTCTTTCCGACAAGTTTCATGCGGAAGGGGCTTGCATCGGCGACTTCAACAAGGACGGCATCCTTGATGTCGCCGTCGGACATTATTGGTACGAAGGTCCCGACTTCACAAAGCGTCATCAATTTTTCGACGGCAATGATGCCCGAGACTTTAACCCAGCGCACTACTCGGAATGCTTTGGTATGTTTGTCGGCGATTTTAACGGCGACGGATGGGATGATATTTTGATTTGCCCGCATCCTGGTAAAGAGGGATTTTGGTACGAGAACCCCAAAAATGCAGAAGACCAAAATGAGGAAAAACCGTGGAAAAGGCATCCTGTTACGATAGAACTTGGTAATGAGTCGCAAGAATTTGCTGATATTCTCGGCATTGGACACAAGAGTCTATTGTTCAACCGTGATGGTTACCTCGGCTTTGTAACACCGAATCCCGAAACGCCTTATGAGCCCTGGGATTTCACTGCCATCAATGGTGAACGCGACGGTCGATTCGGCAGATATACGCATGGATTGGGGTACGGCGACATTACCGGCAATGGCAAACTTGATTTTCTCGAACGCACAGGGTGGTGGGAACAACCGGAAGATCCAAAGCAAACACCCTGGACGTTCCACAAATTTCCCTTTGCCGATGCGGCAGCGCACATTTTGGTCTTTGATGTTGATGGCGATGGTTTGAACGATGTCGTAACATCTCTGGAGTGTCACATGTATGGGCTCGCTTGGTACAGACAGGTGCGTCATGATAATGGAGAAATCTCTTTTGAGAAGTCCGTCTTAATTCCCAGGTCAAATGTGCCCTTTAATCTTGCCAATGCGGATTTCCCAGTGGTGAGTCAACTTCATGCCCTAGTGAAGGCAGATATGAACGGCGATGGGATCCCAGATTTTGTAACCGGCAAACGGTTCTGGGCACACGGACCCCAAGGTGATGTGAGACCGAATGATCCGGCAATCCTTATGTGGTGGGAGACGAAACGGGATGGGGAAGGTGGAGCGACTTTCGTCCCGCATGTAATTGACGACGATTCTGGAGCGGGTACACAGTTTGCCGTAGGTGATCTGAACGGCGATGGCATTCCTGACATTGTCATCGGCAACAAAAAAGGCGCCTTCGTCTTTTTGAGCGAAAAGTAAACCCGGCTAAATGTCCACAAGGTCCGGTTAACAACCTTACAACTTGCCCTTTATCATTCAACCCTTATTTTTCGAAAGGAACCTGAAATGAGATACAGCATGAACCTCCTGCTCTGGCTTGACACGCTCAGCCAGGACAAACTTCCGTTGCTCGACACGCTGAAGTCTATCGGCTTTGATGCCGTCGAATTGCCCATGTTTGACCGAGATGTCGCCAACGCAGCGGCTTGGGGAAAAACATTGGACAACCTCGGACTTGCCCGGACAGGAACTTGTGCGTTCGGTCCAGACGATCATCTCATCAGCAGCGACCCAAAGGTTCGGCGGCAAGCGACCGATTCTATCAAAAAGATTCTCGACTGTTGTGCTGCCGCCGGGTGCAGCCTTATGGCAGGACACGCAACGCAAGCATTGGGAATATTCACAGGCAAAGGACCGACGCAAGACGAATGGAATTGGGCTCTCGAAGGTATTCGGGAAGCGTCCGAACATGCGGAGCAAGTCGGCGTGAAAATTGCTCTCGAAGCCTTAAACCGATTCGAGTGCTATTTCCTGAACTGTATGGCTGATGCCAAGCGGTTTGTCGAGGAAGTCAATCATCCCTTTTGCGGAGTGATGTACGATACGTTCCATGCCAATATCGAGGAAAAGTCTGCCCGGGAAGCGATTACTTCGGTGAAGGATATTTTGCTTCACGTTCACATTTCGGAAGCAGACCGCAGCACGCCCGGAACCGGTTTGGTACATTGGGACGAAACTTTCGACACGCTTTATGCAGTCGGTTACGACGGCATTTTGTGTTGCGAAGCGTTCGGCTTGGCGTTGCCCAAATTGAGTACTGCTACAAAAATTTGGCGGCGGATGTACGAAAGCGAAGAACAACTCGCTGCTGACGTGCTGACATTCATGAAAAGACACGTATCGCAGCGGTGGAAGTCAGGAACTGCGCATAAATAACTATTCCGTCTGGCTTCCCGTTTTCACGGATTGGCGCAATGGTTATTCAGGCACAGTTCTTCAGATTGCAGGAGAGGTAAAAAATCGTTATAATTACTGTTGACGCGTCCATTAGAGCGTATTTCGACCCTCTTTTTGCCGCTCTCGCCAGTCTTTGACATTAAACAAGCAGCAATGCGGACGTTGACGCAGGAATACACTCAATCCATCACTTTTCGGATTGCTGTCTTGGCAGCAGCAGCAATTTTGTTGCCGCTAGTGCTGTGTCTTTCCATTTCCGTTGGGGCGGCGGCAGTCTCCTTCCGCGATGTAGTTGCCGTTCTCTGCGGTTTTGAAGCGGAGCCTCGTCTGGTGCAGATCATCATGAACATCCGTTTGCCGCAGGCACTGGCGGCGATCATCGCCGGAGCAGGATTGGCAATTTCCGGGGCAACAATGCAGGCAGTCCTTCGTAATCCCCTTGCTTCCCCCATGACACTGGGAATTTCAAATGCGGCGGCATTTGGGGCAGCACTCACGATGGTACTCGGTGTCAGCGATATGATAGCACAAAACAACACACTAAATGAACTCGGTCTATCCGTCTATTTTGCACGTAGCGGCATTGCTTTGGGTGCCTTTGCCTGTGCCATGCTTGCGACGTGTATTATTCTTCTGCTTAGCCGGGTGCGCGGCACACAGACGGAAACGATTATCTTGATCGGAGTCGCACTCGGCGCACTTTTTTCTGCCGGTTTGATGTCTTTGCAATATGTGGTCGATGAGACCCGATTAGCCTCTATCGTCTATTGGACATTCGGCGACACCGCCCGTGCAACTTGGGCAGGACTGCTCGTGATGACGTTCGGCATCGTGCCAATCTCCCTCTTTTTCTTGTGGCAGAGTTGGAATTACAATGCGATGACATTCGGAGAAGAAACGGCAATGGGGCTCGGGGTCCCAGTGCGGCGTTTACGGGTATTGACAATGATACTCGCGTCCCTCCTGACGGCGATTCTCGTGTCGCTGCTCGGAATCATCGGTTTTATCGGTTTGGTCGTTCCACACCTTGCCCGCCTGCTGGTCGGTTCCGATTACCGCTTTCTCCTCCCTTGTTCGCTTATTTTTGGGGCATTGCTTTTGCTGTTTGCCGATACCGCCGCCCGAATGATTATTGCACCCCGGATTCTACCGGTCTCGATTTTGACGGCGTTTATCGGCACGCCGGTTTTCCTTGCTCTATTGTGCAGAAAGCGAGGGACATCATGCTGAAAATTCAACGACTCAGTTTTTCATACGGCAAACGGAACGTGTTGTCCGATATTTCATTTGAAGCACACAGGGGACGAATTCTTGCGGTACTCGGTCCTAATGGTTCGGGCAAATCGACACTGCTGCGTTGTTTGACCCGTATTTTGCATCCGAGACAGGGAGAGGTGTTGCTGGACGATCAACAAATCGCCTCGTTCAGCGCAGAGAGACGTGCGCAATGGATCGCTTATGTTCCGCAGAAATTGGACACGGCTCCCCTTTCGGTGTTTGAATCGGTACTGATGGGACGCAAACCGTACTTTACCTGGCAGGCATCAACAACAGATTTGGGAAAAGTCGAAACAACATTGCACCGACTCGGTCTTGCCTCGTTGGCACGTCGTCCCGTTAATCAGTTGAGCGGCGGCGAATGTCAAAAAGCCGCTTTGGCACGGGTTCTCGTACAAGAATCGAAACTGCTGTTGCTGGACGAACCGACCAGTGCGCTCGACCTGAAAAATCAGGTGGAAATACTGGTTTTATTGCAGGAAATCGCCCGTGAACGCAATTTGATTGTCTTGCTCACAATGCACGACATCAATGTTGCGGTACGATACGCAGACCGATTTTTGCTGCTGCAACAGGGGAAACTTGTCGGAGATGTTATGCGAGACGGACTGACCCCAGAACTGATTGAAAAAGTGTACGGTCTCCCTGTCGAAATCCATACGTCGGGACAGAACATTTCGTTTATTATTGAAAGGCTAAAGACATGTTGTCACGAACACAAATAGAAGGTGTGATTGCATTTCATGGACACCATTGTCCCGGTTTGACGTTTGGAATGAGAGTGGGAGAGTGGGTGCTCCGGGAATTCGGTCGAGCGGCAGACGAGGAAATCGTTGCGGTCGTTGAGACGGATATGTGTGCGGTCGATGCGATTCAATACCTTGTCGGTTCTACGTTCGGCAAAGGCAATTTTATCTTTCTTGATTATGGGAAAAATGCGTACACGTTTTTCCGCCGCAGTGACGGAAAGAGTGCCCGGCTAATGACGCAAGGCGGTTTGCTGACCGACCTGCGTGAGCAAGAAAAAACGCTCCCCGAAGATGATGCCGAAGGACGAGAAACGATTCGCCGACAAATGATCGACAGGATAATGAACGTTGATTTTGAGACGATATTTTCGATGAGTCCTGCTCAAATCCCAGTGCCGGAAACTGCCCGAATTCATCAAAGTATTCGTTGCGACGGCTGCGGCGAATTTGTCATGTCCACACGGCTTGCTCGTTCAGAGACCGACAATCTTTGTATTCCGTGTCGACAGACTCGGCTTGCGTGGATGGGAGAAGAACGGGCGATTGAGTAATAGTAGGAGAATCAAAATCGTTTTCGTGTATGCACAAAATTTGGATGCACCCTTGCAACCGCCGATTCACACAGGATACGAAGATCGCTCTCTTCAATAATGTACGGCGGCATCAGATAGACCAACTTGTCGAACGGTCTGATCCAGACACCGGCATCGACGAAAAACCGTTGAAACGCCGCTACATCGACCGGTGCGTGCATTTCAATCACGCCGATAGCACCCAACACCCGAACATCCGCAACGCCCGGAAATGCCTCTGCTGGTGCAAGCATTTTTTTCAGTATGCTCTCAATGCGGCGGATTTTTGCATCCCAATCGGACGCAAGCAGCAAATCAATCGAAGCACAGGCAACCGCACAAGCAAGCGGATTCCCCATGAAGGTAGGACCATGCATAAAATTGCTGGGAACACCCGCTGAAATAGTTGCCGCAACGTCATCAGTTGCCATCACCGCAGAGAGCGTCATGTATCCGCCAGTAAGGGCTTTTCCAAAACACGCAATATCCGGCACGACATCGGTGTGTTCCATCGCAAACAACTTTCCGGTGCGTCCGAAACCGGTCGCAATCTCATCGAATATCAAGAGCGTTTGCGTTTCGTCGCACAGTTTTCGGAGATGTTGCAAGTACAAGGGGGAGTAAAAACGCATTCCGCCTGCCCCCTGCACTACCGGCTCCACTATCACGGCAGCGATTCGCCCTTTGTTTTCGTATAGTTTCTCTTTGAGGTCGGCGATGTATGTTTCCTTCCATTCATCGTCGAATCGGCACTGCGGCGGTTCCGCAAAAAGATGTTGCGTCAGCACCCCGGCAAAGAGCGAGTGCATACCGGTAACGGGATCACACACTGCCATTGCTCCGAAAGTATCGCCGTAGTAACCTGATCGAATAGTAAGAAGGCGATTCTTATTCGGCTTTCCCGCCGCCTGTTGATATTGCAGTGCCATCTTGATAGCAACTTCAACGGCGACGGAACCGGAGTCAGCAAAAAATACTTTCGTCAGAGACGGCGGTGTCAGGGCAACGAGTCGTCTGCCGAGTTCAACGGCGGGTTCGTGTGTTAAACCGCCGAACATGACGTGCGACATTTTCTCCAGTTGATCGGTTGCGGCACGATTGAGTGCTGGATGATTGTATCCATGAATTGCCGCCCACCATGAGGACATGCCGTCGATCAGTTCGCGACCGTCTGCCAATCGAATTCGCACGCCGTTTGCCGACACGACGGGATAGACCGGCAACGGTTCACGCATCGATGTGTACGGATGCCAAAGGTGTTCTCGGTCGAAGTCTAAAAGGTGTTGGAGGGAGTTCATCATTGCGTTATTAGACTCGTGCGGCGGCTTGTTGGAAGGAACAGCCGTGTTTGAGGATGAGTCTGTCGGCTTTCGTTGTTCGGCGGGATAGCCTCGGATATCGGTTTTCTTGGACATGATAGGTTCTCCTTTCTGAAAGTATGGTGTGGAGATTACCGTTCGTCAAGATTGGGGTAGGTCTCATGTCGAAAAAAACGCTACACACGGCTGAAGTGCTAAGAAAATTCTGTTTGAGGGATAGAATTCCTATTTTCCCCTGCTTACGGCAGCCGATGATGAATCTGGAGAGGAGTACGCTTCAGGCGTTATCCCCCTAACGTTTGCTATTTTCAACCGCCCTGGAGGAATCATGTACCGAGTGTTTGTAATGACCGTTCTTGCCGCATTGTTGACGGCAAATGCCGCTTTTGCAAGAGACTTTTGTTTTGCGTCGGCATGTGATCCCTGCGAGCCAGCGTGGGGCGATCCCTGTGAGCCGCTGGGAAGCGATCTCTGCAAGCCGACGGGCAACCGAAAAGGCTCGCTGTTCGACCAGTTCACCATCTATGGATGGTTGCAGGCTGGTATTACCGTCAATGCTCACGGACAACGCAATACCTATACGGACGCTCCCTCAACGCCGCTCGACCGCAATTTGGATGCCCTTTCCGGCAACTCGTTTATCCTGATGTCGAAACATCCGAGCGATTTTAGCGTGTATCAACTCTGGCTCGGTGCTGTGAAAAAAGCAGACACCTCACGCGGATTCGACTGGGGATTCAATGTGGACATGCTCTTCGGAACCGATGCCAAATACGGACAATCCTTCGGCGACCAAACCTTCGACTACGGTTGGGGAAGCGGTGATTACAATACGTCCATCATTCAATTGTTCGGCACAGTCGGCTATCGAGACCTGCAATTCCGTATCGGCAAATTCGCAACCGGGATGACTCATGAGGCGTTACCCTGCGTTGCAACATTTTTCCACAGTTACGCTTTTAACTGCTACAACGTTCCGCTCCACGTTTTCGGCGTGATGGCGGATTACTCGGTGAGCAAACGTTTGACCGTTTCCGGCGGTTGGAACGCCGGTGAACAGAACAGTTTTGAGAATCGGTTCGACGACGGTGCGTTTCTCGGAAACGTCACATTTACTCCTGGCGACCGACTGAAGGTAGCATACAACCTGTACTTGGGTCGCAGTTACGGTCTCGGCAGAGGAATTGCCGATGCCGACACTCGGTTCGGACGCACCTACCACACGGCATCGCAAACCGTGCAATCGCTCGTCCTTTCGGTGAATATCAGTCCTCAATGGTTATACATGATCGAAACCGCATGGTCGGACAATCGTTATGATTCCGGTACTACTAAAACGTTTTACACCGGTATCAATCAGCATTTGATCTATACGATCAACAAGGAATGGGCGGCGGGACTTCGTGCAGAATGGTCGCACGGCAAAGGAACGCTTTTTGACATTCCCGATGGGCAGGGTAATTACAGAGGTTATGATCTCTATGCACTTACGCTCGGTGCAAATTGGACACCGAACAAGTGGTTGATTGTGCGTCCTGAATTGCGGCACGATTGGAGCGACTACAACAGCGGCTTTCGTCCCTTCGCCAATGGCACCAAGGCGAACCAACTTTCCGGCGGCGGTTCCTTCATCGTGAAGTTCTAACTGACGCAAGCGGCTGTGTCGCCATCTCGAGAGCCGGCGACACAGTCGCTGGCTCCCTTTAACGTCTTCCCCACGCCTTCCAGCGGTCGATCTGCTGCTGCGTCGGCGGAGCAGGTGAATGGGCAGACAAACCCGCACGCCCGATGTCTTCTCCCGCCGCTCTAGGCAAACCCTTCAACGCCTCACTGCGAATACTCCCGTTGCCGTCATCCAAAAATCCTAACAGCAACGGCACAAAAGCAGAGTCCTCCAACTCCGAAATCGTCCGCACCACATAAATCTTGACCCGATTGTCATTGGAAGCCGCCAATCGCCGAAGTGCATCCGTGCCTTCCGAACGCCCAAGACGATGCAATGTCGCCGCAACATCCGTTTGCAATATCGGATCTCCTTGCAATAACATCGCATTTAACGCTTCAATGATCGACGCATCCACGAGAGCCGGCGACTGCGTCGCCGAATTCGTTAATAATGCGTCAACTGCTCTCAATGCTCCCCGAACGACTTCCCGATTCGGATCACGCAACGTCTCACGCAAAAGTGCAACATCTTCACTGCTTCCGAACTGCGCCAACATTTCGCATGCCAATCGGCGCACCGCGATTGATTCCGACTTCAACAGCGGTCGGGCAAGTTCGCACACCGTTTCGGAATCAGCGTTTCGCAACGCACCCAACAGAGCCGTGAGAACCGTCGGATCATCGTGCCTCGCCGCCAAATCAATAATACGTTTCGCCGCAATTTTGGACGGACTGTTTGTCGAACCCCATCGGGCAAGTTCCCGCGCAGCCCTCTGTTGGGCAGCAAGATCGCCTGTCCTCAACCGTTCGATCTCTGCAAACATCGGTTCAATCTCCGCAAAGACCGTGTCCAATGATTCGGGAATCGACCGCTTCTCCACCGTCAACAGATGATCGATCAGCGGCAACAGCCGTTGCCCGTGTGCGGCGAGACGACGTTGAATCAGTTGCCGTTGCTCCGGCGGCAAGGTTCTGTCCTGCCAATCGTCGAGACAGCGGCGGACTTCGGTCAACGCGGAGTCTTCGGAAACAATCGCCGAAACCTGACGAATCGGCGCATCATTCGCAGCAGCACGAGCGGGAGCATCGAGGTCCAAGTTCGGATCAACACCGACCATATCGCTGAAAATATACCGCAATTCTTCGTACTGCATCGTTTGGTTTGCCGGTCGATCCTCGGGATCAAAACCGGAGTACGCAATACCCCGTTCCGCAAGAATGTCGGTCGCCCGGCGGCGGACATTCGAGAATTGACTTCTTGCCGCAATCAGCAGCATCGGACCTGACTCGTCAATGCTCCAACCGCTGATTGCTTCGACTGTTGCCAGTTGTACTTCTGCACGGGAATCCGAAAGATAGGACTGCGCAAAAGTTGCACTCTGCGGCGTGCGCCGTTCGGCAAACGCTTGAGCAACTTCGACTCGGACACGAAAATCCTGATCGTTGACCAGCGTGAACACGTCGTCGAACGCACCGAGTCGGCGGAGAGCGGACACGGCAGTTGCACGGCTTGTGCTGTTGCTTTCACGAAGTTGATCCCTGATGATCGGTATTGCTTCCTGAATTCGCGCATCGGCAAGAGCGTGCATTGCCGCATGACGGACATCGACGTTCCGATGCCGTAAGTCGGTTTCGAGAATTGGAAACAGGTTGGATACCTGCCATGCTCCGAGTGTTCGGATGATTTCGACCCGTACCGGCGGATTGCTTTCTATTCGGGCAATTTCCAAAAATTGCTCTGGAAGTTCTCCAGCCGGACGTTGCCCCTGCGACTTGCGCCGCCATATCTTGGCGTTTTCGAGGCGGATGTCCGAGATGGACGCATAAAACGGCTCCAAAAAACAGGGGTGTTCCCAGGGGGCAATTTTTTCTGCAATCGCAATGAGAAGTTCCGCCCAAATTTCGATAATGCCGACATTCTTCTGTTCTCTCGTTTCGCCGGTTCGGCGATCCGTTGTTTCGACCATTCGTTCTTTGACTTCATCGAGCAGCGGAATAAGATCATCGGCGGTAACTGCCGGCATGTGTCCCAGCACTTCCGCTGCGGCGCAGCGAATGTTGACGGGCGTGGCGGTATCTTTGACGAGTTCGAGCAGAAAGTTTGCCACGGCGGGATTGCCTTCGCGACCCAGCAGGATGGCGGCGTTGGCACGGAGCGTGCGGTACTTCGGGTCATCGCGGTATTTTCGGTCTCGCAGAAAGACTTCGGTGTTTTCCCGTCGTTCCGGCAAAGCGGCATAGAGTTGGTCAACGCCTCGGTGCATCCAACGCCAATCGGAGGAGGATCCGTCGACGTAATCGAAGCGTTGGTGTTGCCGTTGCGTCTGTTCTTGGGGGGGCATGTTGAGTCGGTTGATTTGATCCCGACGTTGCCGTTCTGCCGATGAGATGTTGGACGTGTTTAGTCTTCTGCCGGTGTCGATCCAGTTGATCAGAGCGGTGTTTTGCACCCATTGGTTGGGCGAAAGGAGTTCTGTTTGTTCGGCAAGCGTTACGATGTGAGCGGTGCTTGGTTTGAAGAGGATTTCATCTTCGAGTGTTTCGGATTCCTGTATTTCGGGTTCGTCGAGTTTTGTGTACTCGATGGGTTCTTCGGGAATTGATTTTTCGGGGCTTTCCGCTGTGTGGACGTAGATGGGCGTATTGAAGAAGGAGTGTTCCGGCGGCGTGAAGGGATTGGAAGTGAGGGCGAAGCGGAAGGGGTCTTCATCATTGTTCATTTGATAGGCTATTGGCGGTGTCGCGAGACATCCGCCGAACAGCAGGAGCAATGATATTCCGATGAGTCTTCCCATAAGAGAGGGTACAGAAAAACCGGTTTTGAGGCAAGAGGGATTCTCGGGCGAAATCACGATAGGCAGTCCGGTAATCAGTTTCTCCAAACCCCGTCATTTCCCGCACGGGCGGGGGACCTAGAACGTGCTTTGGAATGCCGAATCCGGAGAAGAATTGAGAAACTGGAAGAACATATAGGGGGTGTCAATGCCGCTGTCTTACTACCCGGATGGTTACTTGATTTTTTGCGGCGTTCTGTTATAATACGCCCCAGCGAAGAGAGGAAAAGTAAGAAGCGAAAGGGCAAATAATGTAACACTTTAGCCGTGTGTAGCGTCTTGAGTTTTTGTTAGAATGGGAAACACGTTTGCCCACATATTCCGTGCAAATGCCGTATTGTCCTCTTCCTAAAACACGTAAACTGTGCAATTCATTGTAATCCCCCTCGCAACACTCGACTGAAGTGTTACCAAAATAATTATGTCCGAAAAGACGATTTTCAAACGTATCATCGACAAAGAAATACCCGCGAAGATAGTTCACGAAGACGGTCATTGTATGGCATTTCACGATGTCAACCCGCAGGCTCCGGTTCACGTTTTAGTAATTCCGAAAAAGGAAATTATTTCGACAGATCAACTGACGGACGACGACACTCTTCTACTCGGACATATTTACGGAGTGATTCGTAAATTGGCGAAAAAACTCGGCTTGGAAAAAGGCTATCGTGTTGTTACGAATTGCGGCAGCGACGGCGGACAGTCGGTCTATCATCTACACTTTCATCTATTAGGAGGGCGGCAAATGGGTTGGCCTCCGGGATAGTGTGCCGCGGGGCAATCGCGGCAGGAATTTTGGCAGTTCTGAGTTCTCCGAACCTCTACACGTCGCCCCTCTACACGTCGCAGAGTTTTACGGCATCACGCAATGATTGGATGCCGTTTTTCGGTCTGAATTCGTGTGCGACGAAACCTTTGAAGCCGGTCTCCTTGATCGCCCGCATCACGGCAGGATAGTAAATCTCCTGCTGATCATCAAGGTCCAGACGCCCCGGTACTCCTGCTGTGTGGTAGTGTCCAATGACATCCTTGTATTTTCGAATGTTGTCGATCAGGTTGCCCTCCATGATCTGCATGTGATAAATGTCGTACAGCAGTTTGAACCACTCGCTGCCGACTTTTTCCACCAGTTCGGCACCCCAGGGTGTTTTGTCTGCCTGGTAGTCTGCGTGGTCTCGCAGACTGTTCAGCAATTCCATGTGAATGGTGATTCCATATCTTTCGGCGGTGGGCATCAGTTTCTTGATTCCGACGGCGCAGTTTTCCATTCCTTCTTCATCGCTGATTCCTTCGCGGTTGCCGGACATACAGATTATGTTTGGCACTTTTTTCTCCGCCGCAATCGGAATGAGACGCTCGTACCCTTTGAGCAACTCTTCGTGATGTTCGAGTCGGTTAAAGCCTTTGGCGATGCTGCCGACTCCGCTGTTTGCCATCGTAACGATCATGTCGTTCTGGATGACAGTATCCCAGTCATTTTCGCTGACAAGATCGATTCCGACCATTCCAATTTTTTTGCAAATTTTGCAGAGATCGTCCAGTGGGATGTTTCCGAAGCACCATCTGGAGACCGACTGCCGGATGTCCCCTTTGACGGTTAGTGCTTCGATTGAATCGGCTGCTTGAGCAAGGAGCGTGCCCGGAACGGCTGCAGCAGCAGTACCAACAGCCAACGACTTGAGAAGTGAACGGCGAGTAATCATAGAGTGTCCTTTCATGAATGTCCTTTCGCAAAAAAGGGGAGGGCGGCAAAATCTCAACGCAGGAAACATTGTACTCGAAAAAACCGACAGGTAAAGGTGTGGGCTGCAATTTGCAATTAATGATGCAGAAATGAAAACGGACAACTTGTATCCGTTTATGCTATAATCGCTCATTATGATCAATCCTCTCTTTCATCCCGAATTGCGGGAAATGCTCGCCGAAAGCGACATCGAACAGATGCGGATATTCTGCGATTCGCTGCACCCTGCTCGTGCCGCCGAGTTTCTCGAAGGACTCAAACCGTCCGAAATCTGGGAAGTGCTGCGGCATACCGATACGCCCAACAGAGCGGATATTTTCAGTTATTTCGACCTCGATATCCAAACGGAACTCCTCGAATACGCCCCGCGCGAAGAAGCCGTCGAACTGGTCGGAGCGTTGCCCGCCGACGACCGAGTGGACGCTCTTCAAGAAATGGACACCGAATCCGCCGAGGAAATCATCCGGCTTTTGCCCGCCGAAGAACGGCGGGACGTGCTGCGATTGCGTGCCTTTCCCGAAGGAACTTGCGGTGCCGAAATGACCTCCGACTTCGTGCGCCTCCACGAAAAAATGACCGTCGAAGAAGCGATTGCTGAAATCGGCAGACAAGTACATTCTCACGAAACCGTCTATTATCTGTACGTTTTGGACGAAGGAGACCATCTAGTCGGACTCGTATCGGCAAAACATCTTTTGGCTGCCGTCGGAAAAAAAGAGATACGCATGTACGACATCATGAACCGAGACCTCATTACGGTTCAAGCAATGGAGGACATCCAACATGCCATCGAAGTAGTAGCGAAGTATGACTTTCTGGCGATTCCGGTCGTGGATGTCGAACACCGAATGCTCGGCATTATCACTCACGACGACGTGATTGACTTAACCAGTGAAGAAGCAACTCGGGACGCACACATGATGGCTGCTATTTCACCGATTGATGAGCCGTATCTCGAAGTACCGTTTTTGACAATATGGAGAAAACGAGTGTTTTGGCTCTCCTTTCTTTTTATCGCAGGAATCTTTACTTTTTCTGCGATGGCACACTATGCGGATGCGTTGGATCAGTTGTTGGTGTTAGCACTCTTCATTCCGCTTTGCATAGCGACGGGCGGAAACAGCGGTTCGCAGGCGGCGACGCTCATTACCCGGTCGCTGGCATTGGGGGATATTCGGCTCTGCGACTGGTATCGTGTGTTGTTTCACGAAATCCTGATGGGATTAGCGTTAGGACTTGCGCTAGGAACGGTGGGGTTTGTAATTGCTTATCTTACCCCTGAAAGTGTGCGCGGCGATGCAAATCCGTGGCTGTTGGCTGTTACCATAGGATTGGCAGTTACGACAATTTGCTTGATTGGGACGGTCATCGGTTCAATGCTGCCTTTGTTATTCAAACGTATTGGTGCCGACCCTGCGATGGCATCCAGTCCGTTTGTGGCGACGTTCGTCGATGTTACAGGGATCGTCGTTTTTTTTAACATCGCAAAGGTTTGGATATTGTGAGGTGTTATACCAAAAACGGCATGAAAGCGGTCTTTGCGTCCCTTGTGTTCTTTGTGGTTAATCCTTTTTAACCGCGAAGAACGCAAAGTCCAATTTCATGCCGTTTACAGTATATTTCATCTGGATTTGATAAACTGCCCGACATCGGATATAATGAGGACGAGACTGTATGTTTGCCGATTTCGTTCCATGTCCGAAACGTTTCAAATTTTTTGTCCGTCCTGCAACAGCAAACTGAACGCCAAAGTCAGCCTGGAGGGGCAAACCCGAAATTGTCCTAAATGCAAAACGCCCGTCTTGATCCAGCGGTATTACGAATTAGATGACCCGGCAACCGAATCGCCGGAAACAGTAAGTTCCGTACGAATACCGCAGTTGGAATTCCATAACCGATATTTCATTCTTGGACTCGACCGAATCGTTGCTGTGTGGGAGGGGAGCAAGGGTTGGCATGTCAACGTTGGTACTGGTTTTGCACCAGCACGGAGCAATATGGGGGCGATTCCCGATCAGGGAGTCTTTGCGTTCGTCGAGATGCTCATGGAGGCTGGTATTCCGCAAAAACTGATCATTTCCAAGATTTCGACCAGAGGCGCATTGACGGTACTCTTTCGAGATGCCCATGCGATTCTCGGCAAATTAGAAGAGCATGTTGATCTGACGGTGGCTCAAAAGGATGTTTTTTTGCGGCATCTGCGTCAGATGTTTATGTCGAGCGTACTGGACAGTGCCGACGATGTGATTGCTTATTTGACTACCCTGCCGTCGCCTTAGAACTACAAGCACTCTAGAGAGAGTATTATCGGGGAGTTACAGGGTTGGCGGTAAAAAATTATCAAAGCACACACAGAAAATCTCAAGAGCGGGGGCGTCAACCCCCCGGTGAGTTTGACCTCACAAGAGTATCGGCGGGGTTCGTCAATAAAAACCTTGTATGATAACCGTTTGCCATTGCAGGGCAAACGGTTGTCATACAAGGTAGTCGTTTCTGCTTTCTTGCGGCATCTGTTTTGGAGAGTTCTACGAGTCCTTTGGCGAGAACTCTTGTTGCTATTCTAACTTCTTTTGCGGTGATGATTAACGTTTTTCCATTGAAGTCAACTTGTTGGTTGACTTTGGGCGGTTCGTTTGTGCGTTTGAATTTTCCGTTGCATTTTGGATAGGCTTCGAGTTCGGCGATTCGTTTGTCTTTGACATCCATAACGACAAAGAATGCTCTTTTTGACCTATTGAAAAAAAGCAATTTTAGGTAAAAATGAAAAAATAACGTGAACGGTTACCGGAAATCCAGAGGGCGACAACCGACCAGAGGTAGCCGCCGACCTCCGGGCGGCGGGTCGGTGATAGCCGACTTGAGTTATGGTGCGGAGTACCGCACCAACCGCCCGGCGGTCGGTTGCCTACCACGATAGCCCCGTATTCAAGACACAAAAAACATGTGTAGATACTGCCCCTCCTTTTCCCCTTTTTTTCCATGAAATCCTTTATCCTTCGCTTTGTTGTTTGTTTGGGCTGTTTGTTTGCCTCGCAGCCCGGCGTTTTTGCCCAAACGAATTCGCTGTTGTTTATCGAAGCGGAATCCTTTGCCGACTACGGCGGTTGGGTTCTCGACCAACAATTTATGGACCAGATGGGGTCGCCAGTCCTGATGGCACACGGAATCGGAACGCCGGTTCCCGATGCCGTAACGGCAATCCGTTTTCCCTCAGCAGGAACTTATCGGGTTTTCGTGCGAACCCGGAACTGGGTATCGCCGTGGACAACGGAACACGCACCGGGTAGATTCCAATTAAAACTTGACGGTAGATTGCTGGACACCGAATTCGGAACTCAAGGCAATGATTGGCATTGGCAAGCCGGAGAAACCGTTCAAGTCAATGCCGATAAGTTGGACTATACGCTCGCTCTGCACGACTTGACCGGCTGGAATGGACGACTCGACGCAATCCTATTTTCCGCCGAGCCGAATTTGGTTCCGCCGGAAGATGTGCAGGAAATCGAAAAGATGCGTCGGCAAGCCCTCGGACTTTCTGATACTCCCCTCAATGCTCCGGGCGGTCCTTTCGATTTGGTTGTCGTCGGTGCGGGTTATCCGGGAACTTGCGCAGCGGTCGGGGCAGCACGACTCGGTCTGAAAGTCGCCTTAATACAGGATCGTCCTTTTGTCGGCGGGAATGCTTCGCCGGAAATCCGAGTCGGTTTGGCAGGCGGAATCTGTTTGCCCCCCTATCGCAACCTCGGTAATCTTGTCTTTGAACTCAAACGTGCCGAACCGATAGAGTACGAGGTGCACGGCAAAAAGTATTCTCAAGGAGAAATGCGCATCGTAAAAGGTGAAGAGAACCTTTCGCTGCATCTTTACACCCGAATGACGCAAGTCGAAATGGACGGCGAACGAATTAAGGCGGTCATCGGTAAATGCGTCGTTACCGGTCAAGAACTTCGTTTTGAGGGAAAATTGTTTGCTGATTGTTCGGGGGATGCCAATCTTGGTTTTTTGGCAGGTGCTGATTTCCGTGTCGGTCGGGAACCGAGGTCGGAGACCGGCGAGTCGATGGCACCCGAAGAGGCGGATAACCAAATAATGGGTTCGACGTTACTTTGGCGTACAGCACCGGAAAGGGAGCCGACGACGTTTCCGAAACTGCCCTGGGCGTTCCAATTTACACCGGAGTCCATTCTGCCGGACACCGAAGCGAATTGGAATTGGGAAACGGGAATGACTCGAGATCAGGTTACTGAAATCGAACGCATCCGCGACCACAGTTTTATGGCAATTTTCGGACACTGGGCGTATTTAAAAAACAATGATGGCCCGCATTGGACACCCATCATTCGTAACCGTCGTCTTTCCGAGGTTCCTTACATTGCGGGAAAACGGGAGTCCCGGCGGTTGCTGGGAAACTTCATTTTGAGTGAACACGATTTCCGTGAAAGCCGGATTCATCCTGATGCAACTGTTACCTGTACCTGGCCTATAGATTTACATTACGCCAACGAATACAGCAAGAAGTTTTGGCCCGGCGAAGAGTTTCGCACTTATTGCACCCATGAACGTTATCCGGCATACCCGATTCCGTATCGGTGTTTTTATTCCCGGAATGTTCCGAATCTTTTTATGGCTGGGCGAAACATCAGCGTAACACATGTTGCTCTCGGACCGACCCGGGTGATGCAGACCGGCGGGATGATGGGGGAAATTGTTGCGATGGCGGCGGCAGTCTGCATCGAGAAAAATGCTCTTCCCCGTGATGTGTACGAAACATATTTTGACGATTTGAAATCTTTAATGAACAAAGGACTCGCTCCGCCGCCGCCCGTTTCCGAGTTTCCTGCGCCGTGGGTTGAACGTGCCGGACGTAATCTTGCCCGAAGGGCAATCGCAACGGCATCCAGCGAACATTCCAGCGGACGATTCAGTGTCCGAAACGTCAACGATGGTTTTGTCGATGTTCATCACGATGCCCAACGCTGGGTCAGCCAAGGCGGAACAGAACATTGGGTCGAACTGGACTTTCCGATGCCGACGACGGTCAACGCCTTGCACATTGCTTCCGGTTCGACGGCAGGCAGTTTTGGACCGATAAGGGACTTTATCTTGCAGTATGGAAAAGAGGGACGATGGGTTGACATTCCCGATTCGCAAGTTATGGACAATGCCGGTACTTTTTGCGGGAAGATTTTTACGGCAACGACTGCCAAAAAATTTCGGCTCTTCATTACGAAAGCGTCCGATGGTGTTGCCCGGCTTTGGGAATGGGAGTTGTACCATTTTGATCCAGACGCACCCGAGCGGCAGATTCCCGGTCTGCTTGCTGAACATAAAAATACGCTCCTCATTGCCCCCGAACTCTTTGAAGAGCGGGGCGGCTGGTCGCTCGAACAGGACGCAAATATAAAGGACTTGCCGGAGATTGATGCCCAAAGCCGGGTAAAGCGAGTCAGGGATGCAACGATTGAAATAACATTTCCTGCTGCGGGAACCTATCGGATTTATGCCAAGTCGCGGAATTGGACGGGACCTTTGACGGCAGACCCCGACTCGGGTCATTTTCAGATTATTTTGGGTATTCAGCCCATCCAAACTCACTTTGGAGCGGCAAGCGATACTTGGCAATGGCAGTTCGGGGGAACGGTCAACGTCACAGAAGGACAACTTCGATTCCCGTTGGCTCTTCGGAATTTGACGGGGGTTAACGGCTGGATTGGTGCAATCTGTTTTACAGCGGATGCCGATTTTGTTCCGCCTGAAACGGCGGAATCATCGACTCCATTGCCTCAGAAAGTCTTTGGACTTCCTGAAACGCCGCCGGATGTCAGAGGGGAATGGACGAAAACTGCCGGTGAGAATCTTGCCCGAAAAGCCAAGGTTACGGTTTCCAGTGAACACGTCTCGGGAGAGTATCCGGGCATAAATATCAACGACGGCAGAGGCGTAACAACGAGCAATGATTCCCGCTGGGTTAGTCAACCGGAACATACGCCCTGGGCAGTCTTGACATTTGACGAGCCGGTTCATATCGATGGTTTTCAAATGATGACGGGGCAGGCGAATGTTCGTACAGTCGTGAGGGATTTTGTTTTACAGTACGAAAAAGAGGGCAACTGGGTTGACATTCCTGGTGCGATGGTCGTCGGCAACGATAATTTTCATGTTGACCGTCGATTTGAGCCGGTGCGCTCAAAGGCATTTCGGCTTTGGATCACCTATACAGACGGCAACGCCGCCCGAATTTGGGAATTGGAACTTTACAACAACACTTCCCCGTGATGGGCAGAAAGCAGACGTTTTTTTAGGCATTTTTGGAACAGAGAAGTGTTGCTACAAGGTCTGCCTGATTGTCGAGCAATCAGACAGACTTCTCCGTTCGACCGGCTCATTTTTTGGCGAGTTGTTCCTCTGCAGTGCTGCCTCCGCTTCACCGGACGCTGGATTTTATCCTATCGGTTTCGGACGCTCAACCGACTGACAGACACGGACACGTTCATAACTTGTTCAAGACCGTTTTCTGTCCAACTATTTCAGTCCACCCCACTATTCAGTAGGTGTGCAAGATTTGCATTTTCCCCCGATGACGTTAAGGAAACAGAACGACTTTTGGCATTTTCCCCATCAAAACGGAAATTTTCGATTTTGCCTATTTTGCCCCGATTGTCCATTTTGAAC
>Ga0099364_10004078_pt1 | contig 22226 bp, 19 predicted proteins | sample TergutTh196P3_FD_73070 | JGI IMG/M metagenome (GOLD analysis project Ga0099364, IMG submission 73070) | Microcerotermes parvus P3 segment gut microbial communities from Pointe-Noire, Republic of the Congo - Th196 P3 | ecosystem: Host-associated > Arthropoda: Insects > Digestive system > Gut ...
TATTAAAACCTTCCTGGGGCCATCCGTAAGCCCCCGGCAGGGTGATTTTTTTTGGTTACTTTTTTTGTTCAGACAAAAAAAGTGACTTGCCGAAGGCAAGCTGCGCCCGCAGGGCGAAAAGAGCCGGGCCGCAGGCCCCCTCCCCCCCCGGAAGGGAAAAAAACAAAAACAACAGCGAAAAAACCCTTCGCCGGAGGCGACACTCCCCCCCCCGGAAGGGAAAAAAACAAAAAAAAACCACTCTAACGCCCAAAACGGTGCATGCGCTGGCGGTGGGTGCTTTTGTCAAGCCGCACAAAGAGGACACCGCGAAAAGCCATAAACAGGTGCAGAAAAACCCCTAAAACAATGGCCATTCCATAGACGTTGAAGGGATATAACCCCACAAAATATTTGCTCCCCAGGTAGACAAATACGTTGGGCAAAAGCCCCAGCAGCCAGTTTTTTTGCATAAAAATGGCGGGCTGCCACCCTACAAAATACCAGGCTGCCCCCAGGAGAGGCACCCAGGGCAAAAGCCACACCACCCAGTTTTCCTGTATAAACTTAAAACTCTGGCGCACCGTCTCCATGCTGCCGTGGGTGCCTTTTATATAGAGGGTTTCAGGCACAGCATTAAAGGCCACCCAACAGAGTATTTGCGCGCCAAGGCCGATGGCATGCCATTGAGAAAGCCTGCCAAAGAGAAACTCCAGCAGCAAAAACCCCAGCCAAATAATGAAAAAATAGTTGAGTATGGCCCAAAAATAGCGCCCCAAACTGGCCTTCCACTCCTTGGGAGAGGTTTTGCTGCCTTCCGCAATTTGGCACATAAAATAGAGGTAAGTACTCAGCAGCGCATTTGTGGAAAGCATCCACAGAATGCCACCCAAAAACCCAAAGCGGCTCAAAAACACTCCCAAAAAAACACTTGCCAGGGAGAGGACAATGGGCAGAAGAAAAGTCCACGGGTTTTTGAAAGTACCTGCAAGCGCCGCAAGCAGGCACTCTTTATAAAGCTTGGCATAGGCAAACAGGAAGCGCATGCCGTGCTTCTAGCGCAAGGAGGGCCTTTTGTGCCAATTTCGTTTTATGTACTCATTCCTCATTTTAGCTGCGCGCTGGGGTTTTGTGGTGTTGGCTTTGCTTCCCCTGGTCGCTTATGGCCAGGCGTTGTGGCTGCTCTCCCCTGTGGGTTTTGGCCCAAGGCAGCATGCCCTCTCCGGGGCGGCGCTGCTCTCCAGCAAGGGGGCGGCGGCACTCTCCTCCAACCCTGCGGAGGTGGCCTCCCTCCGGGGCTTTGAGTTGTTGGCCTCCGGGGCATTTTCCCTCTCTATGGCCAAGCTGCACCCAGAAAATACACAGCGACGTTTTTTGGCCAAGCCTCAAGTGTCCGCGGCCTGGCGTTTGCCGGAGGGTTTTGCGGTGGGCCTTGCCTGGGGGCGCGGGGAGGTGGCAGCCCAGGCCTCTTCCTTAGCCGGGGGGTTGAGCTATGTGCCTTTGCACCGGCTACTCGCCAATGCCGCCTGGGAGTTAATGCCCGGGTTCCGCCTGGGGGCTGAGTTGCAGTTGGCCACAACAGAAAGCGCAGCTTGGCCTGTGGGTGAGGAGGGCAGCTGGAGGGGCGGACGCCTGGCAAAAGCCACACGCGCGGGAGTTTCCATAGAGCTTATACCCAAACAGTGCAGCCTGGCCTTTATATGGGAGGAGGGGCTCTCCCTTGCCTCCAGGCGGAGTGCAGGCCCAAAGCTTAAAACACCCCACTCTCTGGCTTTGGCCCTGGGTGTGGCCAGCGCGGACAAGGGCTTTGGCGCCTGGGAGTTTGAGGCCAATTTTGTATATGGGTGGCAACGCAGCTGGGCCGAGGCCTCAGGGGAGAGAGAAGCCCATGAGCAAAGCCTGGGAGGGCGCATAGGCATGGGCTTTGGGCTGACCCCCGTTATTCAGCTGCGGGCAGGGCTTGCGGTTTTTATACGCCCTTCCCCCAGGCAGGCCTCCTGGTTACAACCCATGGATGCCTGGAGCAGCAGCTTGAGTGTGGGGGCCCTGTGGCGCTATGGCCCCATGCGTGTAGAAATAGCCTGGCAAACGCTGGCCGGCTTTGAGTCTCCCCAAAACCCCAGCCCTCAGCTTAAACAACACAGCTCCAACCTGCTGAGCCTGGGCCTGGGCTGGAATTTTGACTAGGCCTGTGGAGACGCCGCGGCGGGTTTTAAACCCAAAGCGGTCTAGGCTGGGGGCATCCGTTGCATGAGTTTGTCGTGTGCCTCCAAAAGCAGGCTTTCTGTGGACTGCCAGCCCATGCAGGCATCTGTCACGGAAAGCCCATAATGCAATTGGGACAAGTCCTTGGGAATGGACTGGTGGCCCTCTTCGAGAAAGCTTTCAAGCATAAAACCCACAATGGAGGGGTTGCCTTCTATGCGTTGTTGCAGGCAATCAGCAAACACCAGGGGTTGTTTGTGGTGGTTTTTTTGGGAGTTGGCGTGGGAGCAATCCACAACAATGTTGCAGGGCAGCTTTGCTTTTTGCAAAGCGGCTTCTGCTTGTGCAATGTGGGCAGAAGAATAGTTGGGGCCGCTTTGTCCTCCGCGGAGGACAATATGGCAATAGGGGTTTCCTTTGGTGCGTATAATGGAGCTGAGCCCCTGGGCATTAATGCCCAGAAAGCTGTGGGGGTGCATGGCGGAGAGCAGGGCATTCACCATGGAGTCCACGTTTCCGTCAATGCCGTTTTTAAAGCCTACGGGTGTGGAGAGCCCTGAAGCCATTTCCCTGTGTGTTTGGGATTCTGTCGTGCGCGCGCCAATGGCTGTCCAACTAATTAAATCCCCCAAATATTGTGGAGAAACCGGATCCAAAGCCTCTGCAGCCGCAGGCAAACCCAAGCCAGCCACCTCCAGCAGAAATTGCCTTGCGCGTTGCATGCCCTCGGCTATGCAAAAGCTGTCGTTTAAATGAGGGTCGTTGACAAAACCCTTCCACCCCACCGAGGTGCGCGGCTTTTCAAAATAGACGCGCATAACCAACACCATGCTGTCTTTCACCTTGTGGGACAAAGCACAGAGGCGCTGGGCATAGTCAAAGCCTGCAACCGTGTCATGTATGGAGCAGGGCCCCACAATGCAAAACAGGCGCTTGTCCTTGTGCGCCAAAATCTCTTCCAGTTGCTTGCGCCCTGCGCGCACGGTGTTGGCTGCCTTCTCACTCAAAGGAAACAAAGCATGCATTTCTTGAGGTGTAGGCATGGTATCGAAGGCGGCTACGTTAAGGTTTTCTATTTCGGGAGTTGCCATGCCCCTTCCCCTAGTGAGTTTCTGACAAAACTGCAACGGGGAGAGGGGAGCCCCTTTCCCCCCAGGGTGGGGTTTGTGGGGAGCGTTGCTGAAGCTCGCCTGAATTTCCCGCTCCGCCTTCTGGCGCGTTGCTTTTTTGAGGCGAGCTTTCTCGCCTCAAAACTTTCGCACGGAAAGGGCGAAAAAATACCTCAAGCCCCTGGAGTTTCCCCAAGCTGTTGCCCCACATGTTGAGTTGAATATCCACCCATCGCGTCCACCTCTCGGCGAAAGGCGCGGCTCCTCAGAATGTCGACCAGGCGCTCCACACGCAAGTCATTCGCCATCTCCTGAGGGAAAACAAAGTCAAACCGCTCCTGTGAAAGCGGGATGAAGTCCAGGCCATAAGCAAGAGCCGCAGCACGGATGGAAATCCCCGCGTCTGCTCCTCCAACCGCAACGGCATGGGCCACTTCCATATGCCCGCGCGCCACTTGCTTAAAATTCGTCACCTCTGACATGCGTATGCGTTGGTTGCTCAGCAAACGCTCAAACAGCTTTTGCGCGCCGGAGCCTGCCTCACGCGCGATGAAGCGAATTTTGGGACGACAAACATCAAGCAGGGTGCGGATTTTCAGAGGATTGCCCGGGGCGACCACAATGCCTTGCTCCCAGGAGACAAAATTGAAAAGAAGCATTTTTTGTTTAGGGAAATGTTTGCGGACTGCAGGCGTGTTATATTGGCCGGAAGACTCGTCAAACAGGTGAATGCCCGCCATGTGTACCTCACCTCGACGAAGCGCTTCAAGTGCACGCAGGCTGGAGCCCTGGATCCAAGCAAGGCGAATGCCCTCTGGCTCCCTGGCAAGCCGCCCGGCAAGCAGGCCCAGCGCAGGTGCACAGCCCATGACAAGGAGTTGCTTTCGTGTGGACTCGAGGTTGCCAACCAGCTCGACGTTTATTTTTCGGGAATGTGAAACACCTTTTTGAGCAAAGCCATCCGCAAGAATGTTCTGCTCACGCACGGGGATGGAATGCGCAACCCAACGAGCTCCCACTTCGCCCAACACAACGCGCGTTTCTCTGTCCGCAACAAGCTTGGATTCCGCAGCAAGCGTGGCTTGAATTTCGGATGTTTCCTCTTCGAAAAAAAACAGGGCCTCGGCACGTACGCCAAAGGCTGCCGCCAGACGCAAGGCAACATCCATCCTCGGAAGCGTGTTTCCTGTCTCAATTGAAATGAGGGATTGGCGCGAAATCCCCACTTGCTTTGCAAGCTCCAGCTGGCTCCATTTTTTTGCCAGACGACACTCGAGCACCTTGTTCGTTATTTTCTGAGGAATGGGCATGTCTTTTTAACTCTTGTGAGAGGTGAATGGAATATAATATTAGAAAACAATTTGACATAATGTAAACAAAAAACATGACACCATGTCAAGAAATTCTGACATTTCATCCATGCGCATTGACTCCCAAAAATCCGCAAACCTATAAAATGTGCTCATGGGCATTCAACACCACGCCAAGGCACCCACCTCGTTGTTTTGGCCTATGGCAACTGCATTTGGAGCGCTTTGGGGTGCTGTTGAAATAACGTTGGGTTCCTTTCTGCACATGCTGAAAATTCCATTCGGGGGCGCCATTTTGGCTTCCCTGGGTGCCGCACTCCTCATTGCCCAACGGCAAGTGTTGCCTCAAAGAGGACTAAGCATGGTGACTGCACTCATTGCCGCCCTATGCAAGTCGCTCTCACCCGGTGGTGTTATTTTAGGTCCGATGATTGGCATCACCATGGAAGGGTTGTTGGTAGAGTTGGCGCTTTTGGTTTCTTCACGGTTTATAGGCTGTGCCATTTTGGCTGGAATGCTCGCAGCCATGTGGACGGTCTTCCATAAGCTGCTTTCCAGTTTTGTTTTTTATGGAATGACACTTATTGAGCTTTATGTGGCTGTTTTGCAAAAAGCTGGCCAATGGTTGGGGCATGAGGGTGCGGGGTGGTGGATGGCTCTGCTGTTTGTCGGCATTATTTCTAGCATAGGGGCCATCGGCGGCATCTTCGGTTGGCGTGTGGGCCAGGACGCGGCACGCTCTCTGGAAATTCCGCCATGAGAAGGCAGCGTGCATTTCTTGGAGTTGTTGCCGTTGTCTGCCTCATACTTCAATTTGAGGGAGACTTGAAGCTTTCTGCCCTCTCGACAATGCTCTGGCTTTTGGCATTGGCGCTGACAGACAGGCCACAATTGCGCAGGCTGTGGATGCCCCGTTTTTGGATGATTTCCATCCTCTTCGCACTCGGAAGCGGCCTTTTGCTCGGCAAGCCGGATTGGACGCTTGGCCCCATTACCCTTTCGACGTTTGGCCTCAAGGCAGGTGCGCTGATGGTTTTTCGCGGCGTGTTTTTGTTCGCGCTGATGGGTTGGGCAAGCAAACTCATTGTGGACAAGGACATTCAACAAGCCATTCAAAAAATGGGCATGGCCAAATTCAGCAATGCGTTGAACACTGCGTTTGGCTTTATTCCTTCATTCGCAGAGCGTGCCCGCGCCGCTCCCTTGGCCGGACGAGGTGAAGGCATAGCCACTCGGTTTAGGCGGATATACCTGACGGCGGTTGACTTGGTTAAACATGCGGTGCTCCTCGCCCACTCCCTGGAAACCCCCACCCCGTTTGTTGCTGCTGTTGTCGGCCCTCCCGGAAGCGGAAAAACAACACTCATTCAAAATGTCGCCAAACAACTTCGCGCAGAAGGGTTTCGCCTCAGCGGAATTATGCAACCCGCAATCCACGAAGGCGGGGCGAGAGTTGGCTATCAACTCTGTGATGTTGCAAGCGGTGAAGTTGTCAACTTCGCACGGCGAGCGGAGCATGGCTTTGTCTTCGCAAATGAAGGATGGGCGTGGGCTCGCTCGCGCATCATCGCTTCATCTGCTGCTGTTGCTGGCTCTGTTGACGCTGTTCATGCTGGCGCTGCCCATTCTGCTGACGCTCCTGTTGCCCATTCCGTTGACATGCTTGTTAACAATTCTCTTGCCCATTTCGTTGACTGCCTCGTTTTGGATGAGCTCGGCCGCCTGGAAGCCAAAGGAGAAGGCCACCTCCTCGCGTTGACACTTCCCCCTTCTTTGGCAGCGCTGCTTGTTGCAGTCCGGCAAGACTGCGCAGATGAAATTTCCAAACGCATAGGGCCATTCACGCTGAGGGTGGCCGCGGGGGCTCCACCTGACGAAGTAACCCGTTTTATCGAAGCGCTCCGAAGCCATTTGCGCGACGCACGTTTAACCCCTGCACCACCACCTATATTGAAGGAGATTGAAAAATGAAACGACGCGCATTTGTGTTTGCTTTGTGGAGTGTTTTTCTTGGCATCAGCGCATGCAATGAAGACCAGACGGCAACCATTCCAGACGACATTTTGCCGGGCAGTGGAAAATCCATACAAGTTTTTTATGATGGAAACCCAACAACCGTTGACTTAGGGAAACTCGAAACAGAGTCCATTGACGGCGTGCCCTATGTGAAACTTTCAACCGTGTTGGCTGCAGCCGTTCCCGGCAAATCTGCTGAAGAACTTCAGATAGCTGACTTTCTTGCATCCGACGGGTTTACGCCAAAATCCAGAGAGCATTGTTTGGCTCTGTTGCCTGTGGTTTGGCCCACCACTTCACAGGGCCATATTGAGCCGGAAAGAGGAAACCTTCGATGGGACAGCTCCCTGGAATACCCCGGCTGCATGTCTGTCAAAGATGTCGTGGAAATTTGGGTTGTGGCTGAAGACTGACACATGAATCAACGCCCGCAAGCCATGTTTGGGGCCTCGTTGGCGCTGCTTTTGTGTGCAGCACCAACAAAAACGCATGCCCAACAACCCGACTTGCCGGACGTCAACACAGAAACCTCAAGCGACATTCCAATCCCTCCCATCGGCTTGGACATGCCTTCCCTGGAAAAGCAAGAGCTGTCCACGGAAGTGCAAACCCCGCCTGAAGAAACACAAGCTCAACCCAAAGAAGCGCAGGCCCCGCCTGAGGAAGCACAAACTCAACCCGAAGAAACACAAACTCCGCCTTCACAAGACGAAGATGAAAATGAGGATGCCTCTGAAAACCCAAAATATGAAACGGTTGTTACCGCAGACCCCTATGACTCGGATGGGACCAGCGAGCGTCTGTTTCGCCGCAGTGACATGGATCGCCAAGGTGCACACTCCGTTGCTGGTGTTTTGGAGCGAAGTCCCGCTGTCAATGCAAGCACCGGCAGGCGCAACGAGCGCATTTTCAACATTCGTGGGTTTGATCAGCGGCAGACAGCCGTGCTCATTGACGGTGCGCCTGCCTCCATCGCCTATGACGGGCAAGTCGACTTTGGGATGATGCCACAGGAGCTTGTGGACGCCATCCTCATCAGCCGCGGCCCGGGCACACTGGCGCTTGGCCCAACAAACCTTGGCCCCACAGTCAACATTATAACTCGGCGTCCCGGAAGCGGACCTGCCTTCCAGGGACGCCTCGAAGGGGGTTGGCCGGGGAAATGGCGCGGCTTCGCCATGCATTCAAAAAATTTCAACAGTGGAGGCTACACCCTCTATGCCGGCAGCGAGCAAAGCCAAGGCTTTTCTCTTTCTCGCAACTTTGAGGAAACGCCTCTTCAACCCAAAGGCAACCGCCTCAACAGCGACAGAAAAGCTTGGTTTGTCGGTGGAGCCGCTGTCATAGAGCTCACAGAAAAACAGAGGCTTTCTCTTTCGGCAAATTTTGTTGATGCAGAAAAGGGTGTGCCTCCAAGCACCATTGATGACACGCCGCGCTATTGGCGTTTCAACGCCTGGCGAGGACTGACAGCCTCGCTCAAACATGCCTATCACGGGAAAATAGAAATGGAGACACTTGTCTATGCCAGACTCTATGACAATCTCCTCGATGGCTATGACGACAACACCTTCAGCACGCAAAACTCATTGAGTGCATTTCACAGTTGGTTTCACGATCGCTCCTTCGGGTTGGTTTTGAAAATGCGCGCTCCACTCCCGGAAATTTTCGGCGCTTTAAGTGAAGCGCGCGCCTTCGTCAACATCGCCTATGAGCGGCACACCGATGCTGCAGAGCCTGAGCCATTTCAACACCTCCTGCTGACAGGCGCTCCCGAGTTGACGCTTCGCCTCGTCAAACAATTCTCTGCAACGCTCGGGTGCCAAATAGACGCAGAAATTCCCGTGGACTTGCGCGGCGAAAAATCAACAATACCGGTTGCTGCGGGGCCCCTCCTCTTCATGCAATATAAACCCTCCTCCGCTGTCAGCCTCGGAGCAACCGTGGCACGTCGCCACCGTTTTCCAAGCCTCAGGGAGCGCTTCTCCCGAGGATTCAGCACGTTTGAGCCAAACCCCCATTTGCAACCTGAAAGCGCCTGGCATTTCAATCTCGAAGCTTCCTGGCGTCCACTCCGTTGGCTTTCATTGGAGCTCAGTGGGTTTCATGCCGAAGTTTCAAAGCTCATTGAAGTGGCCTATTTGGGTTCTGGCATCAGCCAACGTCAAAACATTCATCGCGCACGGCTTGCAGGAGCAGAAGTGTCTGCACGCGCAAAATTCCCCCCATGGTTTCGTGCAGAATTCGGCTATGCTTATTTATTCGCACGTCAATTTGAGAGTGAGAGCAAACGCCTCCCCTATCGGCCCATGCACAAGGTGGTGGCAGAATTCATTGCTTCTCCATGGAATTGGCTCGAGCTCTCCACATCCGTTCGCTATATTGGCGGCCAGGCTTTTCAACACCCGCTAAACCTCCGGTGGGGCACATTCACAGGCTACACCGTTGCGGATCTGCAGATTGAAGGCAAACTGTGGGAGGGGTTTTCTCTCTATGCACGCCTGAGCAACATTTTCGACACCTTCTATCAAACCGAATATGGGTTTCCCGACGCCGGACGACAAATTGGGGTTGGACTGCGCCTCTCCTTCAATCAAATTCCCATTGGCCCCAAAAGCAGAAACTTTTTTTGACATGCCCACCCCAACCACCCCTACGTTCAGGAATGAAACGCCTATGACAGAAATATTTTCCGTTTTCCCCATCGGCCATGTGCGCTCCGCATTCAAAACGCGCAAAGAAATTCCTCTGACAGGTGGACCTGCCACGCTCGAGCTTAAGCCAGAATTTGCTGAAGGCCTCGACGGCCTTGAAAACAGCTCTCACCTGCTCGTCATGGGGTTTTTGCACCAGGCCGACAGAAAAGTCCTCAAGTCGCGCCCCATGAAGGTGGACCCTACCGCACCTCTCAGAGGCGTTTTTTCTACACGCTCGCCCGCACGCCCAAACCCCATTTCTCTCACCGTGGTTCCACTGCTTGGGCGCAACGGCTTGTGCCTTGAGGTCGAAAACCTCGACTTGCTCGACGGCACACCCCTTGTGGATATTAAGTCCTATAGCCCCGGTTGGGATGGTGTTTTTTGTGCGCAACATAAGCACCGAGCTGAGCCAACGGCGATGGAGGATGCACACCTCGTTGCTTGCATGGAGCGCGACATGGCCAATTTTATGGGGTCCACTGCCGCCAAACCCACAGCCCGTTGGGTGCTGGCCATGGCCTTTGTCGCAACACGCTTTTTAAAGGCAGACTTGAGAGACCCGAGCATTCACGTGTCCATAAACCGAATGGACGAAGCGACAGAAGCCCTCATGGCCCTCACAGGGGCTGCCTTCTCCAACCGTCGCTTGCTGGCCTATGCAGAAACACAGCCAGAAACGCAGCCCTTGCAGGCACAATTCAAATATGGAGCACAAAGCATATGCCTTCGTGCCTCCACTTCTGCATTGCCGCCTTCGCCCTCTCAATGGCCCAAAGCTTTCACCCTGGAGGAGACACCCGCATGACAACAGCACGTTGGGCACTGGTTTCAGCAGAAAGCAACACAGAGAGCGCGGCGTTGGCTTTGCTCATTGTCGAGCGACTTAAGGCCTTCGGCATTCGCAGCGCGGGTTTCACGCAACAAAAGCACACCGATGAAGAGGGCAAAAAACATTATGAGCTTGTTCGGCTCCACAGCGAAGAGAAAAGCCCTCTTGCTTGCGAGGGCGCTGCAGCCAAAGAGGCCAACGAGGAGCTTTTTTGCTCCATGGTATTTCACAACAACAGCTTTGCAAAAGTCCAAAAATGGATTGAAGAAGATGGGGGCGAGGCAGAGCTTTTGCTGTTTTGTGGCATAGGCAAACTTGAAGCCTTTGACAAAGGCCACTGCCAACTTGTGGAGCGCGTGCTTGAGCGACAGGACACACTCATTCTCTTTTGCGTCAGGGCAAGCCACCTCAGCTATCTCATGGAGCGTTTTGAGCTCCCTGAAGACAAAATGGTGGATGCACTGGAGCTGCCCGCTCCTCCGGAGGCCGTCAACGCATTTGTCGAAAACTTGAAAGCGAGTTGTTATGCACAACGCGAAAAAGCTTAAAGGGCGCTCAACGTGGGTGCGCTATGGCTCTCTCATTGCCCTCCTCCTGTTAAATTGCACAACAGAGCCTGCTTCAGAAAATGGACCGCATTTCTATTTCGCACAAATGACGGACACCCACGTTGGAATCCTCGACGGGCAAGAGCGCACGCAACAAGTGGTTTCGGCACTCAACGCTTCCTCTCTCCCGCTCGTTTGTGTCGTGCACACGGGGGATTTGGCTGAGCCAGGTGACTTTCAAAACGTGGCCAAGGTCGAGCTTTCAAAACTCTCGCTGCCATTGCATGTGCTTCCTGGAAACCATGACATGATGGAAAATGACAGCACACAGTCCTTCATCCACCGATGGGGGGCGCTTTCAAGCAGCGCGGAATATGAGGGGGTTGTTTTTTTGTTTGTTTATGATCAGCAAGCCAATGCATATGAGCCGCTCGATTGGCTTGAAAAAGCCCTGAAAAAGGCAGACGGCAAGCCCGTCATTCTTTTCCACCACGAGCCACCGGTGGAAAATTTTTATAACAACACGCTGCGCCCAGGCTGGCCGGAAAACAAAAAGCAGCAGTGGATAAAACTTCTCGAAGACAACAATGTTGTTGCCGCCATCACCGGAGACTTTCACCGAGGGGAAATGCACTTTCTTGGAAACATTCCGTTGTTTATCTCTGAGCCTGTTTCAGGACGCTATGGACGACAAGCTGCCTATAGAATTTATGAGTATAAAAAGGGGAGGCTGAGTTATAGGACGCAGTTTCTGGAGTGAGTCCTCCATTCGCCTTGGCCTCGCAAGGAGTTTGTGTTGAAAGCTCCATGGATAATTTCGGAAAAATCCCCCCTTTGCAACGGGGTGGTTCTGAGCCTTGTGGACTGCTAGCTTCAAGCACCTATGGACAAGTCTACGACGCAAACCAATGTACACCACAGAGAGAATGCCATGTTTTGCAATCAATGCGAGCAAACGCTGAATGAGGAGGCATGCCTCAAAGCGGGTGCCTGCGGAAAACAGCCAGAAACAGCTGCCCTGCAGGATTTAATTGTCTACAGCCTGCGCGGGCTCGCTCTTGTGGCTCTTGAGGCCAGGGCAAAGGGCGTGGTTGTCAAAAAAACAGACAGGTTATGCATAAAAGCCCTGTTCACAACCATTACCAACGTCAATTTCGATCAGAAGCCTTTGCTGGCCATGGTGCATCAGCTTGTGCAGGCCCGCAAGGAGCTCGCTTGGCAGGCCGGTGTGCACAACAGCCTGCCTGCGGCGCGCTTTGAGCCTGCCTCCAGTGAGGCGGATTTGCTCAAACAGGCGGAGCAGGCTTCCCTCATGCGTCTGGCGGAGGACGTCAATGGCAACTCTCTGGCCCAGACGCTGCTTTTCGGCCTGAAAGGGCTTGCGGCTTATGCCGACCATGCCGCCGTGCTGGGCAAGGAAAAAACGGAACTCTATGCTTCCGTATATAAATTGTTGGCTCTGGGGTTTGACGGCAAAACGCCTTCGCTGGACGAATGGATAGCGGCTGTCCTGGAGTGCGGAAAAACAAACCTCATGGCCATGGAATTGTTGGATGCCGCAAATACGGAAAGCTATGGCCACCCAGAGCCCACCACCGTTTCCCTTGCGCCGCGCCCAGGCAAGGCCATTCTTGTCTCGGGGCATGATTTAAAGGATCTATATAACTTGCTTGTACAAACCGAAGGGATGGACATCCACATTTATACTCATGGGGAAATGTTGCCCGCGCATGCATATCCGCAACTCAAACGCTTTGCCCACCTCGCAGGCCATTTTGGCACGGCTTGGCAAAACCAGCAGAAGGAATTTCCGGAGTTTCCGGGGGCCATCCTTTTCACCACCAATTGCATCCAACGACCCGCGCAGAGTTATGCAGCCAATGTTTTCACCACCGGGCTTGTGGGCTGGCCGGGGGCAACACATGTGCCTAATGGCGAGCTATACAAAGTCATCGCGCATGCCAAAACACTGGATGGGTTTAGTCCAGCAGCGTGTGCCCGCTTTCCGAACAAATCCGTCAGCGTTGGGTTTGGCCGAAACACCGTATTAAGCATAGCCGACAAGCTGATTGAAGGCGTCAAGTCCGGCGCCATCAAACACTTTTTCCTCGTGGGCGGCTGTGATGGCGCAAAACCGGAACGCAATTATTATACGGAATTTGTGGAAAAAACGCCAAAAGACACTTTGGTGCTTACGCTGGCTTGTGGAAAGTTCCGCTTTTTCGATAAAGCGTTGGGCACCATCAACGGCATTCCTCGCCTGCTTGATCTGGGCCAGTGCAATGATGCGTTCAGCGCCATCAAAATCGCCCTGGCTTTAGCAGAAGCTTTTTCCTGCACAGTGAATGAGTTGCCGCTTTCTCTCGTCCTTTCATGGTATGAGCAGAAGGCCGTCGCCATCCTATTAACCCTGCTGGCACTGGGCATTAAAGGTATACGCCTGGGGCCCAGCCTCCCGGCATTCATCAGCCCGGCTGTGTTGCAGGTGCTGGTGGATAATTTCGATATTAAACCCATCAGCACGCCGGATGCGGACCTGAAGGCTATTTTAGGCTGAGGCCGGCAACACATGTACCTTGGCGCAGCAGCAGGGAATCCAAGGGAATGGCATCCAACTCTTCCTGTATTTTCGCGGAGAGTTTGCGCCATACGGCCCGGTTTTCACAAACATGCTGGTTTGGACAGTCATTCGCCTTGTCTCCACAACACACGGCGAATGCCACGCCACCTTCAAACAGCTTAACCAACCGCCCCAGGCTGATCTCCCCAAGCGGAACTTCCAGCCGAATGCCCCCACCCGGCCCTACGATACCCGTGCTGATGCCCTCATAACGCAACTGCGTACAAATGTCCTCTGCCACACGCGGGCTGAGGCCCGTTCTATCCGACAGATGATAGATGGAAAGCGGTGCATCAGCAGCAGAAAGCTCAAACAGAATACGCACGGCATAGCGGGTTTTAACGGAAAATTTCATAAGTGTATCGGCGCTTCCTTCTGTTTGCACATATGGCACACAACCCGGCTTTTTTGCAGATGAAAATGGGAGAGGGCCGCTGCTGAAAACCCCAGGCTGAACACCCGGAACATGCCTAAAATGAGTGTTTTTGAAATGTTTATTTGAAATTTAACTTATCGGTGTTATACTTCCGGCCCGTTCGGGGTTCAACGGTGGTTTTTGTGAGGGTTTTGCTGAAGAGCTGTGGGGTTTGTGGGGTTGTTCAGCGTGTGTAGCTTGTGGAGGGAGCAGCTTTGGAGGCTGTTGGCTGTTGAGGAAGCTCTCTGGAGTGCAAAGCCCTTCTTGTTGGTTGTTCTCGAAAGAGACCGAGCAAGGCACAGGCCGGTGCACAAAAATGACTTGGAGAATTATGAGAAAGAATACCTTGTTTGCGATGGGCATATGCTTGCCCATGTTGGCTCTTTGGCTTTATGCAGGAGAGGCTCAGGCGCAGTTTAGAGTGACTATTTATAGTACGGCATCTGACAAATTAGAATTTTATACCTATGAGCAACCTGATAGCAGGCGGATACGTGTCAGTGTAGTTAGTTCTCCAGGGGGAACAATAAGCTATGAATGCTCGGTTCGCCGGCCAGGTGAGGCTCCTGTATTTGCGGCCTGCACCAGGGATGGACAGAGCTATGTTAACAATCTCGACGTGCAGCACGGATTCAACGAAGTTCAAGTTCGAGCCCTTGCAAACGGCACGCCTTCCGACCCGCTGATCCGAACGTGGTATGTGCGGCGCGAGGTGGACGCACCCTATCCTCAGAATGAAATAAATGGCGAAGCCATGGCTCTGCCCAACGCGGCCAATGGCGATTGCAACCCTCTCACTATTCCTATCTACATAGGAGGGAGAAACACTACGCTCAACTATAGAGTCAATGGAGGCACCACCGTCACAAGAGGGCTTGAGATACGGCCCAATGCATCCTCAACGCCGCCTTATTGGGCGGAGTATGATCTCCAACCTGAGGGCACCACCTCTCTTGCTGCAGGCCAAACCCTGCAGCTGAGCATTTGGGTGATGGATGGTTGGGGCCTAACCATGAATCCAGCTATGGAATGGGTGGTGCGTTGTCCCTTAAATGCCGTCGCTGTTTTGGGAGGAGGGCTTCCGCCGGCAACGAGTTATTCTTCCTTGGCCACTTTCTCTTTTTCCTCACAAGGCACGGGGACACCCAGCATGTTCTGCCGCTTGGATGGCGCGCCCTTTCGCCTATGCACAAGCCCTCACACCTATGAGGGGCTTTCGGCCGGCGAGCACCTTTTTCAAGTCTATGCGGGAGCTTCAGAGGCGGGCCCCATGGACGAAGGCGACATTGTCGAGCACCGTTGGGAAATAATTCCCCCAGGCACAAGGCTGCTTCAAACCCCTTCCAACAGCAGGGCCACAACAGCAGAATTCACCTTTGAAGCGCTAGGAGAAGGCTTCCAAGTGGAACCCAGCTTTGAGTGCAGTGTGGATGGCGGAAACTTCTTTGAATGCAACTCTCCCCAAACACTCTCGGAGTTGAGCGTGGGCCAACACAGCCTTGCCGTCCGCGCCTTGAGTGATGTGGGAGCAGGAGAGCCTGTTTCGCATTCCTGGGAGGTGCTTGCCTCAGAGCAACAAGGGCAGGGGCAACAGGGGCAGGGGCAACAGGGGCAAAGTGATGCTGAGCTTACGGCTGATGACGGAGGAGGTTGTTCTGGTTGCTCCACCACAGGCAGCTTGCCTTTGCTCGCTTTGGCGGGCTTGTGGTTCATGTCCCGCAGGCGCAGCTAAGTCTGTTTTGTCTTGTATTTCCCAACCCTTGGCCAGTGGGTGGCCAGGGGTTGGGTGTTTGGCGCTGCATAGAAAAAAGGAGGGGGCTCAAAAAAAGGCGGACTTTTCATGCAAGGTGAGATATAGTAAGAGGAAGGAAGTTTCCGGGCCGAAACATAAGAGGCTATGCCTTTATGGCGAATTGTCTTAATATCGCATTGTTTTAATAGTGCATTTAAGCTGCATTGTCTTAAGGTGAATGGCCTTAAGGGAGCATTCTTTTCATAGGCGAATTGTGGATAGCGCATTGTGGGAGGAACCGGTAGGGGTGAGATTCTTTGAGTTTGTGAGCTTCAAAGGGTTGGCTGTTTCTTATCAACAGATGAAATGAGATTTTTGTGTTCCACTGCTTTCGCTTTAAACGGCGAGGCAGAGAATTGAGGAGTTATGAAAATAAACGCATGTCTAAAGTGGAGTATGTTGTTGTTTGCCGCCTGGTTTTATGGGGGAGAAGCCCAGGCGCAGTTTAGCGCAAGGGCCAATGAAACGAAGGGGGCCATTTATGGAAGCACTCAGGCTGAGCGCAACAGCTTGAGGGTGACGGCTAGCAATGTGCCGCTGCTTAGGTCTGTCGATTATTATGAGTGCTTCATTGGGGCTGATGCGAACTATGTGCCAGTGAGTGCGGATTTTCAGAGGGCCACTTGTGGCACTCAAGGCACGGGCACCGCCAGGACCTTGAGCGCTCTTCCTGTGCAGCATGGGATGAACTATGTTCATTTTCGAGCCGTAACCACACCTATTTTGGGTTCTACTCAAACATCCACTGCTGCGATGGCCTTCTGGTTTGTCGACCTGCAGGTGGATTCTCCCTATGCACGGAATGTGGCGCCCAATGGCGAAGTCATTGTTGTTCCCGGTGCGGATGGTCGTTGCTCTGCCCCTGTCACCGTTTCCATTGTTATGGAGAATGCTTCTCACCTCAGCTACCGTGTGGATGGCGGGGAGACACAAATTAGAGCGGGAGAACCTTATCCTACACCTGAGTCCCCGCCCTTTATGTTTGATTATGAGTTGGTGCTGACGGGCCACAGCTTGAATGGGGGCCAGTCCTTGTCCCTCTCTGTGTGGACACACCTCGACCGTTTTGGCCATAGCGAGCCTGAGCCTACCACGCCTTGGATAGTGCGCTGCGAAAGCTCTGGCCCCATGGTTTCCATCAATGGACCTGCCGATGGGTTTTCCACAACGGCTCAGCTGAGCTTCTCCTCGGCAGAGGCCACAGCATTCTATTGTCGCTTGGATGGGGCCGCATTTGCGCCGTGCACCAGCCCCATGTCTTATACGGGACTGAGTGCAGGAGTGCACACTTTTGAAGTTTATGGTGTAGATGGCAACGGCCTGCAAGGACTTGCTGCTTCGCATTCCTGGGAAGTGCTTTTGCCCAGCGTTATATGGGGAGAGCTTCCTACAGACAGCTCTGCCACCACCGTTGTTTTTGAGTTTAGCTCCAACGACCCCAATGCCTGGTTTGAGTGCTCCCTGGACACGGCTGCCTTTTTGCCCTGCACCAGCCTCGCTGCTGTGCAGAATTTGACTCAAGGGCAACACACCTTTAGGGTGCGCGCAGTCAACGACGCAGGCAGAGGCCCGGCAAACAGCCACACCTGGACTGTGTTGCCTTCCATAAACCCCCTGGTGGTTGTTATTGAGACGCCTGCAAACAACAGCATGTTGTCAAGCCTGACGACGGTGACAGGCACAGCTCCTGCGGGAAGCAGCGTCTACCTCGTGCTTTCCAATGGCACAACTCAGCATGGCGTCCTTTGTGGTGATGCGAACACGGCGGGGAATTGGACCTGCACTGTGCCCACCAGCATTGTTTTGAGTGCAGGCACTTGGCAGGCCACGGTGGTTGCTGTGCTTGGAAACGACTCAGGCTCTGACTCTGTCAACATTGGCATTGTGGCTGCGGGTGCCTATCCCGAAGTGCGGATTACGCGGCGTCCTCAGTCTACCGACCGCTTCCCGAGGTTTGAGTTTGAAGGTACCAACACTGCAGGCTTTATTTGTCAGGTGGATGATGGGCCCGAGTTTGAATGCCAAAGCCCCTGGGAAGCCGACACCCCACTCAGCCTGGGGGAGCACACCTTCCGTGTTTGGGGTGTAGACAACCAAGGCCGTCGCGGCCAGCCTGCGGAACACCGCTGGGAGGTTGTGGGCTTGGCGGATTTGGAAATTCGCATAGAGCGGCCTGTGGAGGGTGGCTCATACCCAGCTCGCTTTAGCCAAGTGGTGGGCTCGGCCTCCCCTGGAATAGTCCGCGTTCTCCTTTGCTTGGATGGGGATTGTACAACAACGACCTGCACCGTGCATGAGGAGGCCTTTGTTTGCACCTTTGCCTCAACCTTGGATGATGGAAACCACACCATTGTCGTCACAGGCTATGACGTTAACTCTCAGCCTTCAAACGAGCTAACGGTGAATTTTTCCATTGACAGCTCGCTGCCCACCGTCACCATTGAGCACGACCAAGAGAACAGGCGGCTGAGGTTTCATTCTTCGAAGCCCGGCTCCTCCTTCGAGTGCTCTATCAATGGCTCGGCTTATGAGCGCTGTGAATCCCCCTATGACATTACGGGGTTTCCGGATGGGGAATATACCATTTCTGTGCGCGCGATAGACAGCTTGGGCCAACAAGGAGAAGAGAGCACCTATACATGGACGCAAACGGGCAGCACCATAGATCCCCTAAGAGAAGAGCCGTGGCGCCCCTATATGGTGTCAGGAGGCGCTGACATTGGCTGCTCTTCAGCTTCGGGTGCCCCCCTGGCCATGCTTGCCCTGGCGTTTTGGGCCTTAGCCCGAAGGCGCCGCCGAGCATAAAAGGCCGAGCATAAAAGCAGCAGCTGCCGCAACTCCCCTGCCGTCTATAAGGCGGCAGGGGTTTTTTTTGGGTTAGCTATTGAACTTGCACAACAAAGTTTTTGAACTTGCACAACAAAGTTTTGGAGCAGCGCTTCAAGCCACTTTGTCTGGAGGGGGCAAGGCGCCGGCCAGCACTTCGGCAATATCCAACACGCGCAGCTGCTCCTCTTTCCCCAAATCCGAAAGCGCATCACGCAGCATGGTATGGCAAAAAGGACAAGCCACGGCCACGCAGCCCGCATGGCCTCCTTCGCCTTCGAGGGTTTGTATGGCTTCCTTTGCACGGTGGTGGTTAATGCGCTCGCCTATATGCTCCTCCATCCACATGCGTGCGCCGCCCGCACCGCAGCAAATGCTTTCTCGTCGGCTTCGCTGCATTTCCACCATTTCAAGCCCAGGTACGGCGGCCAGCACTTGGCGTGGCGCTTCAACCAGGTGGTTGTGGCGGCCCAAATAGCAGGGGTCGTGAAAAGTCAGCTTGGGGAGGTCGGTGGCTGAAAGCTGAAGTTTGCCTTCGGCCAGAAGTTGGGAGAGCAACTCCACATGGGAGAGGACGAGGTAGTTTCCGCCAAAGTGGGGGTATTCATTTTTAAGGGTATTATAGCAATGGGGGCACTGCGTAATAATGGCTTTCACACCCAGGCCATTAAAGGTTTCCACATTGGCCTTGGCGAGGGTTTGGAACAAATACTCATTGCCTGCACGCCGGGCCGGGTCCCCATTGCACATTTCCTGCTTGCCCAGTGTTGCAAAACTCAGCTTTGCGCGTGTCAGCAAAGCCACCATGGCGCGCGACACTTTTTTCATGCGCTCGTCATAGCTGCCGGCGCAACCCACATAAAACAAATATTCATATTGGCTGCCCTCCGTCCACTTGGGCAAAGCCAACTCCCCCTCCCACTCGTCTCTTAACTCCTGCCCCAGCCCCCAGGGGTTGCCCTGGCGCTCCATGCCCTCAAATACGCGCTGCAACTCCACGGGGAAGTTCGCCTCCACCTGCACCTGAAAGCGACGCATGTCTATAAGGCGCGGAATGTTTTCTATAAACACCGGACAGGCCTCCTCGCACCACCCGCAGGTGGTGCAGGCCCACAGCGTATCCTCGGTTAACAACTCCCCTACCAAGCGTGCCGTGGAAGGGGTGGCTTCTCCTTCTGTCCCTTCGGCTGCCCCTGCCTTCTTCGCCTTGGCCGCCTCCACCAGCGCCTTCTCGTGGCTCCACAAATAGGCCCTCAACGCCAGGTTAACACCTTTGTGAGAGAGGGGCTTTTGCGTAAGCTGGGTGGGGCAGTGCGTTATGCAACGGCCACACTCCGTGCAACTGCTTAAGTCGAGTCCCTGTTTCCAACTCAGCTGGGAAAACTCACGCATGCCAAATTCTTCTTTTTCAAAGTCCGGCGTAGGCAGGGCAGCACTGCTGGAGGCCTTGGGGTTTGGGGGCAGGCGTTGGAAGAAGACGTTGGGGAGGGCCAAAAGCACGTGGAAGTGTTTGCCGCGCGGCAGGAGGTTTAAAAACACCACAACCAATATGAGGTGCAGCCAGAAGGAGGTGTACATAACATAATAAACCGCCTGGTGAGGCAACCCCGAAAGTGCATAGGCGACAACCCGGGTGACAGGTTCAACGAGAGAAGCCAATGGCTCATTTGTAGGCAAAGCAGTTATGTGCATCCAGGCCGCGCCAAACAAAAACTCCGTCAGCATAAGTGCGGCGATGAAACCCAGCACCACAAAAGCTTCACGCGAGGCCGTCACCCGAGAAGGGCGCTTCAGCGCGCGCCACAGGCTGAAATAGAGGACACCCACCAAAGCCGCAAGGGCCACCCCGTCCTTGAGGAAGAGGAAGGCCTCATAGAGTGCATGGGAGACGGGGTGGTGGAAAGACCAGAAGACTGACTCCGTATCCATCAACAACAGGGAGAGCTCAGGGGAAAACCCCATCGCAAAAAGCGAGAGTGTGCGAAACAGCAGCACCAGAAAGGCGGCAAAAATGAAAATGTGCATAAGCCCCGGCCACAACTCGGGCTTGGAGAGCATGCGCTTTTGTCCAAAACCAAAACAAAACAGCTTTTTGAGGCGCAAGCCCAAAGGCTTTGTACGCACTTGGCTGTCAGCGGCCAAAGCGCGCAATGCGCGCAAGCGCCCCCGCATTGTCCAACAAAAAGCCGTTAAACCCACCAATAAGAGAAGAAATGTCAACAAAGCATTCATGGTTGTTGAAGGGGGAGGAGGTTAGCGCCAAAAGGAGCTTGAGGCCTAACACCAAAGCCCATGGCATTCCACCCCTTCGCGTTAAGTTTGCTTTTTCGCTTTGTTGACGACATGCTAAGCTTAACCCCTCTGGCCATGCTGCATGAGGCCTTGGCCATTTAACCCAAAACTTTTGAATAAACCCTTTGAAAAAACTCCCACATGCAACAACCTAAAAAAAAACGCGCCCCCCAAAAAACCTCCGGCAACTCCAAAACAACAACCACAAAAACGCATATTGCCTCTACGGCAACAAAGGCAAAAACGGCCAAACCCTCTTCCTCTATAAAGGCCAAAAAAAACCAAACCGCCTCGCCTAAGGCCTCTGCTCAAAAACCAGCTGCCCCCAAAAATATAAAAACCCCAAACGCCCTAACCAAAACCCGTGGCACCCAAAACACCGGAGCTAAAAGCACCAGAGCCAAAAGCACCAGAGCCAAAAGCACCGCTACCAAAAACACCGGCACCCAAACCCGAAGCCCTCAAACGCGGAAAACAAAAAATTCAAGCCAAGCCCATTTAAACAAAAAAGGTTTGGACACTAAAAGTGTGCGCGCCCCTTTGAAGAAAATACCTCTCCCTCGTATACCTCGAAGCAACCCGGAAGCAGTAAAGCTTGCTCAAAACATGGCCCACTTGCTTTTGCAGAAAAAAGCCACGGAGGTTGTGCTTTTTGATGTTTATGAGAAGTCCAGCTATGCGGATGTCATTGTGGTGGCCTCAGGCAGCTCAGGGCTGCACCTCTCCTCCTTGTCAAAACACCTTTGGGAGTCCCTCAAAGAGCAGAACTTGCGCCCCCTCAGCGTTGAAGGCAGCGGAAATACCTCTTGGGTTTTAATGGATTTTGGCGACGTCGTCGTCCACCTGTTTTTGCCCGAAATACGCGCCCTCTATGATCTGGACGGCCTCTGGAGCGACGTCCCCTGCGAGCATTTCCGCTAGACCGCTTTCACTTTGATATGAGCTCTTCGTGAGACGAGCTAAAGCTCGTCTCCCCTCGCATGGGGGTTTTTTTGAAAATCCGCCTCCTCTCTTTTGGCAAAAATAAGTCCGGACTGTTTTCAGAAGCCGTCGAGGAATATGCCAAACGCCTCTCCCGCTATGTCTCCTTTGAAATGCTGGAGTTGCCCGCCTCTCGCCAACAAGGCGCTTTGGCCAAACGTGAGGAAGCCACATGGGCCCTCAAACAACTCAAGGCGAAGGAGCTGCTGTGGGCTTTGGATGAGAGGGGTTGGCAATGCACCAGCGTGGAATTGTCCAGGCAACTTGAAAGGCAACAAATACATGCGCACAACCTCTGCCTCGTTATTGGCGGAGATGAGGGGCTTGACGCCTCTCTCCTGCAGCGCGCCCACCTCGTTTTGGCCCTGGGGCGCATCACTTTGCCTCACCGCATGGCGAGGCTTGTGCTGGTGGAACAGCTATACCGCAGCTTCTGCATCCTCAAAGCAGAGCCCTACCACAAATAAAGCCTTGCCCACCCCCCCCCCCCCCCCCCCCCCCCCCCCCCCTCTCCTTTTTTTTTTTTTTTTTTTTGTTCCCAATTACCCTATGTCCACATACCCCCCCCCCCCACCACCCTCAATCTCACCCTCATAACATTTATT
>Ga0099364_10004079_pt1 | contig 22222 bp, 21 predicted proteins | sample TergutTh196P3_FD_73070 | JGI IMG/M metagenome (GOLD analysis project Ga0099364, IMG submission 73070) | Microcerotermes parvus P3 segment gut microbial communities from Pointe-Noire, Republic of the Congo - Th196 P3 | ecosystem: Host-associated > Arthropoda: Insects > Digestive system > Gut ...
TACGGTTTGCGTATCCAAGGCTGCTGCCAGCGATTGGCCCGTCAGGCTGTCACGCTCCAGCACGGCGCGCCTGCCGGCGACGCTAAGGGTTTCATACGTGGATAAAAAGCCTATAGGCCCGTCATCGGAGGAAATTATACCCTCCGGGACAAAAAGTTTAGTGGGGCCGGAGCCTTCCATAAACTGAACCTCTATGAACCCAGAAGGCTCGGATCTGACGTAAGAAGCGCTCGTCCACTTACCCATGTCCCTGGACTCGGACGTCGTCAGTTCGGTGACGTGCTCGGACGATAGACGCCAGTTTCCCAGTTTTTCGGGCGGGAAAGACGCAAAAGCCGGCTGTGTCAGCGTTGCGATAAATATCAGCAAAGCCGCGGCGGCGCGGAGGAAGATAATCATGTGCTTTTCAACTCGCTTTCCAGGCGTTCGCGTATGATGTCGTATTCCAAGCCGTCCAGTTGTTCTCTGAGCCAGGCGATCAGGTCGGCCTGCGTTTCGTATTCGTATTGCTCCAGCTCGGACATGGCTTCCTCCATGCCGACCAGATCGTAACGCGTGCTGTATTTCAGGAATTTATCCAAAACAGCCCCGTCAGGCGCGGCTTTGAGCTCTGCGCAAACGTCGGACGCCGGGCCTCTGGCGGTGTATTCCAGCGCGCTGAGTTTGGAGATGAGCGACTCCACCGCGGTGACGAAAGCGCCCGCGCCTGACTTGACGGTTTCGATATCCCCTTTTTTAGCGGCTTCCTCCAGGTTTTCGGCCATCTTGCCGACCGCGTTAGCGCACATGCCGTAACTGGAGCCTTTTATGCCGTGTACCGTGATGGCGTAATCAGCCAGCGTGTCGGCGCTTACGGTTCGCACCTTTTCCAGCAGGGCCGGCGTATGCGTAACGTAGGAACGGATGATTTGCAGATACGCGTCCTCTCCGCCGAAACGCGATATCCCCGCGGTCAGGTCCACTCCTTCGATGAAACATTCCGTTACGGCGCGCCCCGTCTCGCCGATATTGGCGGGGGAATCCAAAACGCCGGTCTCAAGCTGCGGAGCGTTCCCAACTCGTCCTTTACGCACCCATTCGTTCATAACTTCGTCGAGCTTGAAGGCGTCTATGGGTTTTGCGAGAAACGCCTGAAAACCTTTTTCCAAAAACATCTTATCGCTGCCTACAAGCGCGTTTGCCGTCAATGCCACAATCGGCACGGTTTTTGCGTACTCCGTTCCTATTTCTTCCCGGATTATGCGAACCGCCTCTATTCCGTCAATTTCGGGCATCATATGATCCATGAACACGGCGTCGTATATTGTCTTTTCCTCTTTGATTATATCGATGGCCTGCTGTCCGCTCGACGCAAGATGAATGGTAAGACCGTACGGGGCCATTAAGCCTTTGGCCACGTCAAGGTTTGTGTGGACGTCATCCACAATCAAGACTTTTCCGCCGGGTATGGGGACGTACTCCACGTGATCGCGGCGGCTGTCCGACACGCGGAACGTCATCAGGGTCTGCGCGGTTTCCGCTCCAATCGGCGTGGGATCCAGGATACTTTGAACCAGTCTCACCGTAAATTTGGACCCTTTTCCATATTCGCTTTCCGCTCTGATTGTGCCGCCCATCAGGTCGAGCAGTTTTTTGCATATAGACAGACCCAGCCCGGTTCCCTCGATCTTGCGGTTGGCCTGCGCGTCAAACTGCTGGTATTCCGAGAAAAGGTTGTCCAAGCTCTCCTTTTTCAGACCCCTGCCTGTGTCGCTGATCTCATACCTGAGCATAACCTCGTGTCCCATCCGAATACAGGATATTCTGAGGCCGACTTTGCCTTCCTCCGTGTATTTGAAAGCGTTCGACAAAATGTTGTTGAGAATCTGTTTTATCCTGAGTTCGTCGCCATACAACTGAACCGGTATGTCTTCGTCTATATGAAGCTCGAACATAATCGGCTTTGAGCCGATGCGGACTATATTCAGGTTGATTGTGTCGCTTATCATGCTGGGGAAATCGTACCTGTCCTGAAAGATTTCAAATTTACCGGACTCGATTTTTGAAATATCCAGAATGTCGTTGATTATGTTAAGCAGGATATTGCCGGATCTGTGGATCTTTTCGACGTTATCGCGAGTGTCGCTTCTCAGGCTGCTTCGCAGTTCCACTTCGCTGAGCCCTATGATGGCGTTGAGCGGGGTGCGTATCTCGTGACTCATTTGGGCGAGGAAGGTGCTCTTGGCCTGGGAAGCCGCCTCGACTTGCTGGAGCTTGTTCAGCTCAGTGAGGTCGTGGAACATCGCCATCACCCCCAGGCTGTCCTCTCCCGCGTCAATCATGGGGCTGACGCGAATGGAGTATTGCCGGGGGCTGCCTCCTCTAAAATCAACCGTCATGTTCATCGTAAGGTTGCTTCTCTCCCGCATTGATTTTTTGCCCATTTCCAACAATCGCTCAGCGTCCGTGGCGTCGAGCACCCCTCTGAAAACTTCGGAAAACGGTTTGCCTTCTATCACGGCAAGGGCGGGCAGTCTCATTTCGCGCAGAAGTGTGTCGGTACAGTCGATGAGCTTGCTGTCTTCGTCGAAGATCACGGTGATGTCGGGGCTGTTTTTCATGAGCAGGTTAAGAAACACTTCCTGTTTCGTCTTTTCTTCCGACAGTTTTGAAATGTTCCGAGCGAAGAGATAAGACAGCCACGAAGACAGCAGAAGGAAAATCGAAGCGGCCGCCGCAATGTTGTAAATGGCGCCGGTTATGGCCTGGTCAAGGAAAAAAGTTGAAACCCCGGCCGCGAGCATCCCCACCCTTTTCCCCTGGAAATCAAAGGGTCTGTAAAAGGTACGTAAAGTAGCCCCGGCAAAATTCATCATTCCTTTGTACGTATCGCCTTTTCCGATGACGGTATTCACTATGCGGGGTTCCGCCGTCGTTCCTATCATTCTTCGGCCTTGCTCCAAAATAGTCGTGGCAACCCTTTTGTCGTTGTAAAAAATCGTCAGCTCGGTTCTGTACATGTTGGCCAGCCCGGACAGCATCTCCGGATTTCCAAAATTTAAGCCTATCAAAATGACTCCCATTATTTCGGAACCCCTCATAACCGGCACCGAATGAAATAGCCCAAGAGCCACAGAGGGAGTAGTTCCGATGTTCATCATCGGCTCAACCGAGGCGAAGTTGACCATTTGGGCGTCGATCATATCGTTTGCGATGTTGAGGGAAATTTCCGGATTGCTTGGATTGTGCGGACGGCATAAGACATCTCCGTTTGCGTTGAAGACAACAAGAGCGTCGAATGGTGAGATTTCCAGATATGACGCCATCAATTCGTTCATTTCGTAAATGTCGTGCTGCTCGATAAGCTCGGCAAGCCTATCCAGATTGGAGACAGCGCGGCCGAAAATTGTCATCTGGTCGAGTTTCGCAAGTATCTCCCGGTTTAAACCGTCCGTCGCGGTATTGAGGGCATGATCCATTTCATCTTGCATGTTCTTGATGAACACTAAACTACTTACAAGCGAGATTGCGAACACTCCCGCCAGCACCAGAAGGAAACTGATTAAAAAAACTCTGCCGCCGATTCTCAGTTTTTCCATGCGTGCCTTGACGTCTCCTTTAGCGTCCTACACAGAATTGTATTAGTATACTGTATACGCTTAAACGTTTCCAGCTAAAAAATGCAATTAACACATGGGGTTTCTGCGCAGCAGCAGAGTGGATAGATATTCATCAGGCGGAGCAAGGGCCGGGGGGCCTTTGACGATACGCTCGCCGGGAAGGCCGGCGCGATCCACGCGCAGCACGTCCGCCCAAGGTCCTGCCGAAACGACAGTGGGGCGCAGCCGTTCCCCCAGCGCCGACGGCTTGTACAGGGCGGCGGCGGAGCAGCTTTTCAGGGCCCCGGCAACCGCTTCCGCGCTTGCGGTTCCGGGAATCACCGAAAATATGTCCTCTCCCAGCGCCATGAAACGCTTCGTCCGCGCCCCGGCCAGCGAGTGCGCGGAAACACCAGGAATCAGCTCCAGCTCGAGAGAGGGGGCAAGCCCTTTCCACACGCCGTAAAAATACGCGCCGGTCGCGTAAAGAGACGAGTCCCCTATAACAGGCAGAACGGTACTTTCGGCCTTTTCCCATCTTGGACGGAGCGTCTCCAGTTGTCCAAGCAAAACGGAATCTCTGTATTCTCCGTCCCGCGTCATGGGAAATATTATTGGGATGGTTTCGACGTTCAGGTGGGCGCGGATGACCGACTCGGCAACGCTCGGCCGGCCGGCCTCGGCGACGGGCGCAAACACAAGATCCGCCCGTTCTATAGCCTTCAGCGCCTTGATGGTGATCAAATCCGGGTCTCCGGGGCCTACCCCGGCGACTATAAATTTTATGGGACTCACCTGAAGTATTTGGCTATTGGATGTCTGGACTGGGCCCTGGCCAGGGCGGCCAGCAAATTTCCCCGTAAAGCGGCCAGGTCAGGCATACCTTCCGGCAACGGCGTTTTTGCAAGTACGTTGTTTTTGAGGCGCAGAAGACTTTGGTTTCCATCTCCTTCAAGCTGCAGGTCATAGGGGGCCAGTTCCATCTGAAAATCACGATCCAGCAGTTTTCGTACCTGTTCAAGCAATTCGAGCGTAGACTCGTCTTGCCGGCCTCCCCATACCTCTGTGCCGTCAATCAGCAGGCGGGCGCTTTCCCCGTCTTCCGCTATCGACGTCCTGAGCAGTTGAAGGGGAACTTTCCTCTCGACAGAGATACTCATGCTTTTAAGTTTTTCGCTCAGGCTTTGGACGCGCTCTACGGACTCCGGGTGGTTCATGTATATTCCGTATTCCCTGATCGGCTGCTTCATCTCCTCGTGCATGAACCCCTCCATGAGGGTGACCATGGCCGAAGGGGGATAACCGGCCGCTATCAGCAAGTCCAGTCCCATGCTGTCGGCTTCTTTTTCAAACTCTATCGTATAGGCGCTGTTGATGGCCACCTGAGCCACCTGAGCCAGTACGATGGGCGCCACCGCTCCACCGCTCAAAACCATCGCCGCCAAAGCCGCCAGGTTGACCCTGTTTGCCTTGGCGGCCATTTGCACTCCGTGGGCGCGGTCTACGTGGATCATTTCGTGGGCCATGACGGCGGCGATTTCCGCGTCGGAACGCAGCCGCTCGAGCATACGCGACGTGAAAAAAATGAACCCGCCCGGCAGGCAGAAAGCGTTGGCTGCGTCCGAGCGTATGATACGGACTTCGTAGGAAATGTCGCGCTCCAAGTGGGGTTTCAGCCTGTCCGCTATCATCGCGAGATGTACAAGACGGGCGGGGTCCGCCACGAGTTCCCAACGCGCTTCTATCTGCTCCACGGCCTTGCGCCCTATTTCTGTTTCCCGCCGTAATTGAGGGTCAGCCGGCTCCGCCGAAGAAGCCGGAGGATAAAAACATGAGAAGAATAAAGTGGATAAAAGCATTGCGCCTGTACGAAGCCTGTTATTCAACGTCAAACTGCCCTCCGCCCATTTTGGCGTATCCTATGACCGCCGAGCGCCCATGCTTAAGCTCCAGCATCTTTTCCCGAAGCTGCTGAACGTGTTTTTCCAGCTCGTTCTGTACGCTTTTCTCCGCTTCCATCAAGTCCTCGGCGGTGGCCCTCGTCTCTGTGAGGACGTCGTTCAATTCGGCCGCCTGTTCTTCGGAAAACAGCTCCTCCAGCTTGTTCCAGAAACCGGATGTCCCGCGCAGCTCGTCAATTCCCACAAAGGGGAGCGCATCCAGCCACGAGTCAGCCAGAAGCTGCAGGCGGGAAATGACCTCCTGTTTCTCGGTCAGTATGGATAACAATTCCTCCATGTTTTTATGAAGAAGAATGGCTTCCAGCTCGCGGGAAACCATTTTCCTCAACGTTTTATACATGTCGCCTTCAAGGATCAGCAGGTTTTTGACCTTGTTCAGGACGTCATCCCGCAATATTCAATCCTCCGGCTTTTTCCGGCGCCTGAGCCGCGCGCGGCGTTTGATCCGGCACGGCCTGAACTTCTTTGACGCCGCTCAGGTCTTTTGCGTTCATATTTTTGACCGCTTTGAGGTCTTCGTCCTCCGGGTGCGCTTCCTGATATTCCTTCAACAGCTTCATCAACGCCTCTTCCCACGTGCTTTTAAGGTCTTCGAGCATCGTCAGGACAGTATGGACGTTATGAGAGTCCTTTTTTATGTTGGCCTCGACAAGCTGCTGGTACATATAATCGTACAGCCGCATCAGATTGAGGGCCATCTCCCCGCCTTTTTCGGTGTTCAGCGTAACCATCAGCTCCCGGATTACGTCCTGGGCGCGCACTATTTCCCGGTGGGCCAGGTCGTAGTCCTGTGACTTGTTATCCGGATTGAGCGCCGCTTCCGCCATACGGCACGAGCGTATCGCTATATCGTACGTAATGAGAAGGAGCTGTTCCTTCGTCGCCGTGGAAATTTGTGTTGCCTGATAAGTGTACTGCGCGTTTTCCGTTCTATTGTCAGCCATAAAATCAATCCCCCCCTCCTTCTCTATTCTCGGATGTTCTAAATGAAAACTTTCGCTATGTCGGACTCGGAATCCACGCGCGTGACTTTCTCCACGCCGCCCCTGTGAAGCTGAACCAATGCCGGAAGCTGTGATGACAGCCCCAGTTTTTCCGTCATTCGGTTGTTTTTGTAGGCGTCTATGATGGGGATTTTTATCCCCTTCGCCTTGGCCGCTTTTTCCACCTCGTTTGAAAGCCGAGCCTGGGCGGCGTCGATGCTCTGGTAGAAAAAAGCCGTGACGGATTCCGGCTCCAGTATGGAGGAGCGCAGGTGAATTTGTTCGTTGATGTAGGCTGACGCGCTCATGGCGGCTACGGCTCCGTCGGAGGCGGCGGTCACCACTTGGCGCAGGTGTTTGTTGAGCACGTCTCCCGCCGCGAATATGCCTTCCACGGATGTTTCCATTCCCTCGTTCACGATGATCCAGCCGTCTTTCGCTGCTTTTACCAGCCCCCGTACACATTCGTCGTAAGGCGACTGTCCCACGAACATGAAAACCCCGGCCACCGGCAGATTGGAAACCTCGTTCGTCTTTACGTTCCTCAAAACCAGGTTCTCCACTGTTCCGTCGCCCTCTATTTTTTCCACCACGCTGTTCCAGACAGGCTCGATTTTTGGGTTACTCAGGGCGCGTTCAACAGCGGCGCGATCCGCCCTGAATTCGTCGCGGCGATGGATTATGTAAACTTTGGAGGCGAACTTGGTGAGGTAGTCTCCTTCCTCGACGGCTGTGTTGCCGCCTCCCACCACCGCCACGACCTCGTCTTCAAAAAAAGCCCCGTCACACACCGCGCAATAGCTGACGCCCTGCCCGACGCGCTCGGCCTCGCCGGGACAGCCCAAACGCCGGAAATACGCTCCCGTGGCGACTATGACGGCTTCCGCCTCGATCTCGCCCTTATTCGTCACAACAATTTTGCTGTCTTCGCGCAGCTCGACTTTTTTTACCTCGGCCGTTCTGAACTCCGTTTTGAACTTCAGGGCGTGCTCCCTGAACATGTTCCCCAGTTCAGGGCCGGTGGCGCGCTGCACTCCCGGCCAGTTCTCTATTTCCTCCGTGGTGTTTATCTGGCCTCCCGCCGCGCCCCTTTCAAGAAGCAAAACGTCAAGCCCGGCCCGGCGTCCGTAAATTGCCGCGGTCATGCCCGCCGGCCCGGCTCCGATGATCACCAGTTCTCTTTTTTCCATTACGTATTATCCCCTTTCAGGCTTTCAGGCGAATGTTTCGCTGCGCATTATATCAGCATTTCCCAACGCTTCCCAACACTTCCGGGTTGACGAGGTCATGGGGCCTTTCGCCCCTGAGCGCCGCAAGAAGGTTGGACGCGGATTTGCGCGCCATGTCGTCCCTCGCCGTCCTGCTGGCGCTGCCTATATGGGGCAGAGTGGTGACGTTGGGCAGGGTGAGCAGCGGGTCGTCCAACGGTATGGGTTCCTGGACGAAAACGTCAAGTCCCGCGCCCCAAATCCACCTTTCGGCGCAGGCCCTGTACAGGGCGGCCTGGTCTACCACGGGACCCCGGGAGGTATTGATGAGGACAGCGGTTTTTTTCATCATGCGCAGTTCCTTTTCTCCAATGAGGTTTCTTGTCTGCTCGGTGAGGTTGCAGTGCAGCGATACGAAGTCGCTCTCCTTCAGAAGCTCGTCCAGCGGGAGGTATTTCGCTCCGAGCGACTGCTCCAGCTCAGGGCGGCGCGTTGCGCTGAAGTACAGGACGTCCATGTCGAAGCCCCGCGCCCGCCTGGCCATAGCTTGGCCGATCTTGCCGAAACCGACGATTCCCAGCGCGCTGCCGGAAACCTCCACGCCTACCAGCAGCTCCGGTCCCCAGGCCTTCCACTGGCCTGAGCGCAAAAAAGCGTTGGCCTCAATTACCCTGCGCGCGGAGGCCAGGAGCAGCGCGAAAGCCAGATCCGCCGTCGCGGGAGTGAGGACGTCCGGCGTATTTGTGACGTAGATGCCGCGCTTCGTGGCGGCGGGAACGTCGATGTTGTCGTAACCCACCGCGTAGTTGCTGACGACCTTCAGTTTGGGGGCGGCATCCAGCAATTCCTCGTCAACGCGGGTGAAAAGCCCGGACAGAAACCCCTCCGCGTCTTTCAGGCCGCGCAGCAAACCTTCCCTCGGCGGCGCTCCCTCTTTCTCCCATACCTCAAAATCCGCCTTTCCCCTCAGAAGCTCCAGTCCCGCTTCCTGAATAGGCAACCCAACGTACGCTTTCGGCAAAGACATACCGTCCCACTCCTTTTAACAGCTTTTTGAAACTTTATTATACTTGTTGGGCCGCTGGAATTTACGTACAATGAACGAAACGGGGAGGGGATTGCTCATGAGCGTCAAACTCTTTAAGAACGCGCGTATATACACGCCCCGCATGGGCGGCGCGCCCGCGGCGGGGCGGGAACAAGGCAAAGTCTCGGAGTTTCGGGACGGATGCTTTCTTGTGGAAAACGGGCGTATCGCCGCGCTGGGAACCAGGCAGGAGATGGGAAACGCGCTAAAAGGCAAATCCGCCGATAAAGAATTTGATCTGGAAGGAGCGGCGGTCATTCCGGGCTTTGTAGACCCTCACACTCACGCCTGTTTTGCCGCCACCCGCGAAAGCGAGTTCTCCATGCGCCTGGCTGGCGTTTCGTACCTGGACATATTGAAGGCGGGCGGCGGTATTCTTTCGTCCGTGAAAAAAGTCCGCGCTGCCTCCGAAGATGAGCTGTTCCGTTTTTCGCGCGAACTCCTGTCCAACGCGCTGCGATACGGCACGACGACCATTGAAATCAAGAGCGGATACGGCCTTGACGTCGAGACCGAGTTGAAAATGCTGCGCGTCATAGAACGTCTCGGGAAAGACACTCCTCAGAGCGTCGTTGCCACTTTCATGGGAGCCCACGCGGTGCCGGAGGAATATAAATCGAACCCGGACGGCTACGTGGCCCTGCTCACGGACGAAATGCTTCCCTCCGCGGCGCGTCAGGGCGTTGCGAAGTTCTGCGACGTCTTCTGCGAGGAAGGCGTTTTCTCCGTTGAGCAGAGCCGAAAAATTTTGAACAGGGCCAGGGAGCTTGGGTTCGGGCTAAAGATTCACGCCGACGAGGTAAATGACCTGGGCGGGGCGGCATTGGCCGGCGAACTGCGCGCGGTGTCGGCGGAACATCTGCTGGCGGCATCGGACGCGGGGATCACGGCTTTGGCTGAGGGGGGAACCGTGGCCGTCCTTTTGCCCGCGACGGCATACAGCCTGAAAAAACCGTTCGCCCGCGCCCGCGTCATGATCGAGCGCGGGGTTCCCGTCGCTCTGGCGACCGACCTGAACCCCGGCTCGTGCTTCTGCCCGTCCATGCCCTTCGTCTTCAGCCTGGCCGTCATGCTCATGAACCTGACGCCCGAGGAGGCGCTGGTCGGCGCGACCCTGAACGCCGCCTGGGCCATAGGGGCCGAAAAAGAAGCCGGCAGCCTGGAGCCGGGAAAACGGGCCGACTTTGCAGCGCTGGACGGCGACTCTCCCGCTGTGCTGGCGTACGCCTCGGGAACCCGTCCGATCCGCTCTGTGTGGATAGCCGGAGAACGGGTAGATTAGCGTATAATAAGCGGAGTTTGGAAAAAATTTCGGGTTTGGCCGCGCTCGGGAGGGCTGAGTGTGCAATTTATCAATACGTCAACTTTTATGGGCTTGTCAGTCTGGATTTTGGGGTTCGCCCTCATGACCGCCGGATGGCTGGTGGATGTGCTTTTTGAGGATTACGGCGTCATTCCGTCGAAGATATTGTACAAAACCGGAGCTATTATAGTCGCGGTCCCCCTCGTTTACATTTTATGGAAGACGTCGAGGCTCCTTTATACGCAGCGCCTGAACATAGTGATGTTTTTGCGGGACAGCTTCGAGTTCATCGAATTCCTGAAAAACGCGCTCATGAGTTTGTGAGGCTCGTTTTCTCAAATGGACACGACTTTTCCCGATATTTGGGCAGCGGCGTTGGGTTTTCTCGCGGCGGCGTTTATGCTTTACTTTCCGTACTACTGGTGCAGGCGGCGCGGTGAAAGCGAGGAAATTTACGGGCTTCGCTGGTTCATGGGCAGGGGAGCGTGGCGCGACACGGTGCTTGCGACCGTAATCACCCTGGTTCCGCTTACGTTTATGTCTTTTTACTGGCCCCGCGCATGGGGGATAGGCGGCCCTTTCCGCCCGTCGGCGTGGGTGGCCGTGAACCACTTGGGCGGAGGGCTGGCCGCGGCCTTCATAGAAGAAATTTTTTTCAGAGGCTGGATGCAGACACTGTGTGTCCGCAAGTGGGGCGTTTGCGCTGCGATTTTTTTCACGTCCGCCGTGTTTTCCCTCTGTCATTTGTTTGTCGCCCCAAGCTGGATCAGGCTCGCGACGTTTTTCCCGGGGCTGGTCATGGGGCTCCTGCGCCACAGAAACGGCTCCGTCCTGCCGGCCATCGTCTACCACGGCGTCTGTAACGTCTGGGCCGTATGGTGGATGCCCCAGATATGATACGGATTTTGCTTGCCGACGACCATCCACTGACGCGCGCAGGGCTTGTCGCGTGGCTGGAAAGTGAGGAAGAATTCGAGCTGGTTGGACAGGCTTTCGACGGAGAAAGCGCCTGGAACGACATTGTGAGGCTGCTGCCGGACGTGGTTCTCCTGGATATCGAGATGCCGGGGGCGAACGGCATTGAAGTCGCCCGCCGGATACGGAAGGAGCGGCTTCCCGTCGGCGTTCTGATGCTGACGGCATGGAACGCCCAGCAGTACGTAATGGCCTCCATTCATGCCGGGGCAAAAGGTTATGTAATTAAAACAGCCCCTTTCGAACATCTGCGCAAAGCCATACGCGACGTCGCCCGCGGAGTTTTTTACATCGACCCCTCCGTTTCTCTGGCGGATAACCTCGAACCGGTCGAATCCCTGTCCGCGAGAGAGAAAGAAGTGCTGCTGCTTGCCGCGCAGGGGCTTCCCGGACACGCTGTGGCGAAGCGTCTTTCTATCACGGAGCGCACGGTGCAGGCCCATTTGACCTCCGCCTATGGAAAACTCGGGGCACGCAACAAGACGGAAGCGGTTCTCCTGGCCCTGAAAAGGGGAATCATCATGCTCGACGAGCTGCAGGTGGAAATCGGAGGCCGCGACTCGTGAGAAAACATATGCTGATTATCTCGATGAGCGTTATAACCCTTCTTGCGGGCAGCTCCGTTTTCACCACTCTGCACGTGTTCCGAGCACAGGAGACGGCTTTGGACTCCATGATGCGCTCGTATGTTCTCGACCTGGTGGACAATATCTCCGACACGCTGCAGAGTCCGGGGCGGCGCGACGTGTGGCACGGACGCATGACGCGCTTCCGTATGCTCTCCATGTCGCCGCTGCTGCCGAACGGGGATTCCGGCGGAGTATTGATCCTGACGGAGGAGGGGAGAGTTTTATCGGCCTCCGCGGGCGCGGAAAAACTCATTCCGCTGTGGGAGGCAGGCGTTTCCTTAGACGAACCCCGCATGGTTCAGGACGCCGAAGGAAAACAATTTTGCGTTGCCGCTAAAGACGCCGGAAACGGGCTCCTGGTTTTGGCCGCCGTGTCCCGTACCCACCTCCTGGGGCCGATACTGGACGTTCGCCGGTTGTGGATGTCCCTGGCCGTGTTGACGCCCCTTACAGTTTTCGCGGGTATGCTTGGGTTGTGGATGTACCTGGCGGCGCCGCTGCACCGGGTCGTCGAAAGTATCCGCCACATGAAATGGGGGCGCGACCGGCCGCAGACGCCGGAGCGTCTCGGCTTCTACGAGATCGAGGCTCTGTCGAACGCGATAGCGGAACTGGCCGGGGAAGCCATTGCCAGGGAGAAACTGAAGGTACGGTACGTGAGCGACATCGTCCGGATTCAGGAGGATTCGCGGAAACGTCTGGCGCGCGACCTGCACGACAGCCCGCTGCAAGGCATCATCGCGGCCATAAAATGGATACAGTTGGCGCAAAGCTCCACCGACGCCTCCGCTTTGAGCGAAAACCTGGAGATGGCCGAGGAAGTCGCCCAGAACGCCGCGAAAGAGATACGTAATTACTGCGAAGAACTCTCGCCCTCTTGGGTAAAGCTGGGCTTGTCCGCGGCGATGTTTGAAAACGCGGACCGGCTGTCGCGCGCTTTCGGCGTTGAGGTGGAGGTGCGCGGTGCGGAGGAGGCGGAGACAGACTTGGAGATATCGGAAGAACACGTTCTGGCGTTTGTCCGTATCCTGCAGGAAGCCGTTTCCAACTCCGCCAGGCATGGACGCGCTTCCCGCGTCGAGACGGCGTTTTCAAAAAATCAAAAAAACGGCGGCCTGCTTTTCCAGGTGCTTGACGATGGTTCGGGCATGGCGGAGCAGGAGGAGACGGATTACGAAAACCTGCGCGCCACGGGACACCGGGGGCTGGCCCATATTCACGAACGGGTGAGGCTTTTGAAAGGGACAATGCGCCTGGGTAAACAAGAATCCGAAAAAGGCTTCCTGATTGATATCGAAGTTCCTGTGTGATTCGCTATGTTTTGTGAAAAACTTGTGTCATAATTCAATTCTGAAGCGCGTCTTGCTCTGCGGCGCTTGCCGGTTTCAAAAGCAAAAATTTTCGGGAGGTATTATCGGATGCGTTCCATAGTTGCCGTTACAAACGAAATGGACGACGCGGAAAAAGCGGTGGCCGATCTGTTGCGGCAGATTGAAGAAAAAGGTCCTTTGAACAAAAACAGTTTAGGCATGTTTTTTTGCGACGTGGAAGCGGATCACGAAAAATTCGCGGCCATGCTGCAGGAAAAACTTCCTTTCGACGTGTTCGGGTGCACCACCATCGCAACTTTCGACACGAAAAACGGGGCCCAGATAATGTCCGTCGTCCTGGTAATCCTGACGGCGGATGACGCGGAATTTTCCTCCGCCCTGACCGGCGTTCTGACGGCGGACAATCTGCGGGCGGAAATGGAGGCGGCTTACAAAAAAGCCTCGTCCGGGCTTGAAGGGCCGAATAAACTTATTTTTATCGCTCCGCCGTTTACCACCCTTTTCCCTCCCGACGACTACATAGATATATTGAGCGAGCTGTCGGGGGATACGCCGGTGTTTGGCGGGCTTCCTTCCTCCAGCGTACCCAACGAGCCCATCCTGATGTACGCGGGCGGACGCTCTTACGGCGACCGCGCGGCCATTGTCCTTGTCGGCGGTAACGTGCGGCCGGTTTTTTCGGTGCAGAACGTTTTGAGTAAGTACTCCGAACAAAAAGCCACCGTGACGAAATCCGATAAAAACGTCATATACAGAGTGAACGACATGCCCTTCACGGAATACCTGAAATCCGCGGGAATGGAGGTTGACGAACTCATAGCGCAGAACGACCGGACGGTGTTCGCTTCAACCCCTCTCAAAGTGAACCTGAGCAAAAACGACTACCACGACGGAATACCGGTTGTGCGCACCTTCAGATCGCTTTCCTCCAAGGATGGTTCCGGAGTCATGTCAGGCGCTATACCGGAAAAATCCACCGTATCGCTGGTGACGATGAAAAGGCAGGACATTCAGGACTCATGCAGGATGGCCATCGAGGAAATTCGGGAGAAGATAGCGGCCGAGGGCGGGGACTACGTCTACGGCACTCTTTTGTGCGTTTCCTGCGGCGCCCGTTATATTGTTATGGCCGACGACAATGAAATAGAGGGCTGCACCCTCGTCGAAAATTTACCGGAAAACCTGAATCTTGCCGGTTTTTACGCGTACGGGGAGATATGCCCCACCGTCTTCCGCGATGGAAAGGCGGTCAACAGGCTGCATAACGAATCCATAGTTATGTGCGCGCTTTAGGGATCACGTAAAGATGCTGGAGTCTCTGGAACAACAGCTCGCGGCGCTTCGCCAGGAATACGAAAAAATTCAGGACGACCACAAGAGGCTGCAGCGCCGTCACAGCCGCCTGGAGAGCGACTACAAGCGCGTCGGCATAATGTACAAGGCAGCCGAGCGTCTTCGTGATTTCAACGAATCCGAAAAGGAACTTCAGTATTTTTACAATCAGCTTTTGCTGAGGGCGTGCGACGACTTAATCTTCGTTCTGGACAACAACATGCGTCTGGTGCTCGCAACGAATACGTTTTTGGATTTTCTTGGGGTATCGGAGCTGGGAGACGTATCCGGCTGCGCGGTGGATGTTTTTTTGAACACAAGATTCTCGCTCGAGGACATAAAAATTTTAATAAGCCGGTGTAATACGGTCATAAGAACGTCCCAATCTTTCAATTACACCCAAAGGTTTACTTTGGCGGACGACGTGGAGGTCATGTTCGACTGCCGCTCATCCCCGGCTATAGACAAAAATGGGAACCTGCATGGAATAGTAATCGTCCTTCACGACGTTACGGAACTCTACAAAGCCAAGGAAGACGCCGAGAAAGCCTCTGTAGCCAAGGGGCTTTTCCTTGCCAACATGAGTCATGAAATCCGCACGCCTATGAACGCCATAAAGGGTATGAGCGATCTCCTTCTGCATACGGTTCTGGATAACGCGCAGCACGGCTACGCGCAAAACCTGTCGAGAGCGGCAGGTTCCCTTCTCACGATAATCAACGACATTCTCGACTTTTCCAAAATAGACGCCAACAAGGTGGAGATTACCGCCGACTCTTACAACTTCGCGTCCATGATCTCGGACGTGACGGGGATAATCCAGATCAGGGCTTCTGAAAAGGGCATATCGTTTTTTGCCGACGTGGACCCGTCAATACCGCTCAATTTGGTCGGAGATGACGTCCGTATAAAACAGGTGCTTATCAACCTGCTGGGCAACGCCGTGAAATTTACCGATAAAGGCAGCGTAAGTCTGACCGTGACGCCGGTCGCTCCTCCATCCGAAGGCAAGATATTTCTCAGGTTCGTTGTGGAGGACACCGGGGTCGGAATCAAAGAGGAAGACATACCGAACCTGTTCACGGCGTTTTCTCAAATGGACGTCAAGAAGCACAGGGGTATACAGGGAACCGGCCTTGGCCTTGCCATAACCCACAAGCTGGTCGAGCTCATGGGGGGAAGCGTGGAACTGACCAGCGAATACGGCAAAGGCTCCGTATTCTCCTGCCTTTTGTCCCAGATTGTGGATTCCTATGAACCGCTGGACTCCGTGCCGGACACACGAAGCCAGCCCTGCGGCGGAGCCGCTCAAAGGGAGGCCGACAATTCGCTGCTGGGGTCTTTTCAAGCGGCGGAGGCAAACGTTCTCGTCGTCGACGACAACGAGATCAACCTCATAGTGGCGGCGGAGCTTCTCAAACAGTACGACATTCAGGTCGACACGGCGCAAAGCGGCGCGGAGGCCCTGCGTATGATGGACGAAAAACGGTACGACCTGATCTTTATGGATCACATGATGCCGGAAATGGATGGGATCGAAACCACGGAACAAATAAGAACTTACAATGACTGGAGAAGCGAAGTTCCGGTCGTGGCTCTGACGGCCAACGCGATATCCGGAATGAAAGAGCTTTTTCTGAGCAGCGGAATGACCGACTTCGTAAGCAAACCCATTGAACTCGACACTCTGAACAGAATCCTCAAGACATGGCTTCCGCCGGAAAAGCTCTCCTGTGACTAGAAAATGGTTTTCGCCAAACGGCGCCGGAGAAAGACCTTTCGTTTCCCGTGGGAAAAAAGTTTCCGGCTGCGCGCTGCTTTTCGCCCTGACGGTGCTGATTACCGTAGCCACGTACTCCGCGACGGAGTTCTGGGCTTTGAGGGCGTGGGATTCATCCGAATCCCACGTTGTGGAGATCGTGGAAATCGGGAGCGAAACGCGCTATGAGCCAGACGAGGACGTTCCGTTCCGTACCGTGGACGTCGAACTCCTCGTTCGCGTCCTGACCGGGGAGCAAAAGGGACGCGTATTTTCCATTGTCGCGACACAGGCGGAAGACGGCGGACTCAAGCTCAGGAGGGGGCTTTATTACATTCTCATATCGGACGTTTTCGAGGACGGCTCGGCTCAGTACTCCATATCGGACGTTTTCCGCATATCGTCCGTCATAAGCGTAATAGCGCTGGCCTGCGCCTGCCTTATGGTTTTTGCCGGACGGGCCGGCGTGATGGCGCTGCTTGGGCTGGGGCTGTCCATAGCCTGTCTTTTATGGGGCTACGTTCCCCTTGCCGCCAAGGGGGTTTCGCCGGCAAATCTGGCGTTCCTCGCAGTGTTTTTCATATCGCTCGTAACGGTCTTTTGCGTGGTAAGCCGGAAACAGGCCAAGATTGTGGCGCTGCTGGGAACGCTTGGCGGAATAGGGGGAGCGTTCGCCGCCGGTTATACCGTGGTGGGGCTGTGGCAGCTTTCCGGCCTCGCAGGAGAGAACGCGGCTTTGCTCGTCACGACAATGCCGGGAATAGACATAAGGGGGATACTGCTGGCTTCCGTAATCATAGGCGCGGTGGGGGCCGTGCTGGACGTCAGCATATCAATCACGGCGGCCATGTCGGAACTCGTCGAGTATGATGTGACGATAGAGCTTTCGCGCCTTTGGACCTCCGGGCTAAGGGTGGGGTCGGAGGTTTTGGGCAGCATGATAAACACGCTGGTGTTGGCTTACTTGGGTACGTCCCTGCCGACGGCGATTCTTATAAGCAACGCCGGAGCGAACTTCATCGGCCTTATGAACGACCCGTACGTCAGCCAGGAAATCGTGCAAAGCCTCGCCGGAACCGCCGGTCTGGTTTTGACGATTCCTATAACGGCTGCTTTTTTTATTCTCCAGGAAAAATTTTCGCGCCGGAAAATTCGCGCCAATAGGAAGGTGTAGGAGTGACGCGCAAAAAAAACGGACGCGCGCTGACAAAAGCGGTTATAGACATCGGCAGCAACTCCGTCAAGCTGCGAATTGTCAGCAAGAAAGGCAACAGGCTGTATACCGTACTGGACACCACCGAGGTTGTGCGGCTCGGCAAGGGGCTGGGGAGCGGGGCTCTCGACGATAAAATCATGCGGCGCGGCGCCGAGGTCATATGGAGGCTGACGCGGCTGGCCGGAGAAAAAGGAGCCATACCGCGCCTTGTGGGTACGATGGCGCTGCGTATGGCCGGAAACGCGGACGAGTTCACACGGATGGTTCTGGAGCGCACCGGCATTTCAGTGGAGATTCTCTCGGGAAAAGAGGAGGCCAGACTGGCCTGGCTGGGCGCTACAATGGCGCTGGGCGCAACGGGGGGCGATATTACGGTCTTCGACACGGGAGGCGGCAGCACGGAGTTCGCGTTCGGCAAAGGCACTCAAATAGAGGAATCTTTTAGCGTGCCGGTGGGGGCCGTGTGTATGACCGAAAAATTTTTCTCGGCCGATTCGGCCTGCCCTGAGTCACTACGTTCGGCGAAGGAGTATGTCCGGGATATTTTGACCTCCGCGGGCGAGCTTGGACGAGTACGCGAAAAGGCGTCCTGCGTCATAGGGCTGGGCGGAGGGGTGGCGGCGATGGCTTCCGTCAAGCTCGCGCTTACGGTCTTTTTGCCTGAGGTGATCAACGGAACTTTCCTTACAAAAAGCGATATAGACGCTCAAGTGTCGCTCTACGCGTCGTCGTCGCTCGCCGAACGGAAGAAAATCACCGGCCTCCCCCCCAAACGGGCGGACATCATCCTGGCCAGCGCGTGTATAGTTCAGTGCATACAGGAGGTCTTGGAAATCGACGTTTTCAAGGTCAGCATAAATGGTCTCAGACATGGTCTTTTACTGGAGATGTTCAAAGACAGGGCAATGGAATAAATTTATGGAGGTGGTTTGAAATGTCGGTAAGCGCCAGAACCAAAGGCATGTTGCGGGCAGTGTGGCTGACTGTGACGGCAGGAGCGTTTTTGTTGTCTGCTGTCACTCCGGTCTTTGCGTCGAGCCCGTCAAGTTTGATCACGGACTCGATCAACGTTCTCAAAGAAATGGGGAAGCAGGAGGACGTGGGCACTATGGCAAGCGTGATCAAGGGGGCCGAGGCGGTGGCGATCGTGCCTTCCATGATGAAGGCCGGACTCATAATCGGCGGAGAGTACGGCGAGGGCCTGATTTTGCGCAAACAAGGCGGCAAATGGTACGGCCCGAGTTTCTATAACCTGGGCGGCGGGTCCGTGGGGCTTCAAATCGGCGTTCAGAAAACCGCTTTTGTCATGGCGGTCAACAACCAGAAGGGAGTCGAGGCTTTCCTGAAAAGCAGAACCAGGCTTGGCGCTGACGCCAGCGTGGCGGCCGGCCCGGTGGGACGCCGAGGTCAAGCGGCGACCGACGCCCAGCTCAAAGCCGAAATATACAGCTACTCGATGACCAAGGGCCTGTTTGCCGGAGTATCCCTGGACGGCTCAGTGATAAGCGTCAGCGTCAAAAGGAACAAGGAGTACTGGAAAAAGGACATTAGCGGCAACGACGCCCTGAAGCAGCCCGCTACCGACAGGCGCATCACGCCTCTTATCAGGGAAATCGAAAACATAATCAAGAAAGCTAATTGACCGGCGAAATGAAAAAAGTGAAAGAAGGAAGCTCCCTTAGTGAAAGGGGCTTCCTTTTTTCATACTTTTTATGCTTTACGCGTCACGGGCCGCGTTAAAGGATAAGACCAGATAGAGGGTTCCCGTTGGCACTATCGCGAACGGAAGGGTGAAACACTTGACCCCCGGCGTCTGCATGGGAACATTTTTGATGTTGTTTCCGGAAAGGAGTTGCGGAGGGGTGACGTCAACCCCATGCAGGGCGGATTGTATAAGAGACCTGCCGCTGACCATATTGGAAAGCTCCCCCACCACGCTCATAGCCGTCGGATCGTTGTTGTCCGGCTTGATCATACCGCCGGACATCGCGGTCACGACGTTTACGAAGCCGTTGGCGTCCAGCATTATAACGGCAGTACCCTGTACACCGCCCCCCACCAGACCTATAAGAGCCGCCGCGCATACGTTGTCAACCTTGACTCCCTGGGTTACCTGCGCCTTGTTCAACACGACCTCGAGCCCCACTTCACGCCCGACCGATATCAGCGACGAACCAAAAGTATTCACTAGAATGGCTAATTTGTCATTGGCCATGGCAACGACTACTCCCTTCCAAATAAACTACGCCTGGCTATAGCCCAAGCCGCCAAGTCATCCAAGGGCCTAGGCGGGAACCGCATAGTACGAGGCAGACACCTCTGCCACCACGACGGAGCGTGAAGTCTCCAATAAAGCTCTCGCGCCTCCAACGTAGTACCGCTCTCGTCCACTACGGCCACCTGTATACCAAGCCGTTCAAACAATTTTAACGCTTCCCGGCTTCCCGTACCGTCTCCTACGGCGACAAACGAAAGTTTTTCCGCCTTTGAGACGCGCAGGATTACCTTTTCCGTTACCCAAGGCGACAATTCATGTCCCCAGCAATCCGGTTCTCGGGTCAAAGCCGTTAAAAAAGTTTCCTGTTCGGATACGGGACAAATTCCCGACGACAACAAACCGCCTTCGTAATTCACCAAGGCCCAACCCATTTTGTCCCGCCCGGGATCGACTCCTAAAACCATCGCTAAACGGCTCCGGCCGTCGATTCCCATCTGTCGAGCAACCACATCCATTGCTCCGGATACTCGGTCACCCAGCCAGCCAAAATATTATTGCACATTTTAAGAGACTTTTCCATGTCGAACCCAAAAAGATTTCCGTCTTCGTCGGTCAAATCGCTAAGTATTTCGTGAACACGGATTGTGTGGGTAAGCCCGTCCGGATTCCGAAGACACAACACAGGAACGATCGGCGCGCCGAATTTACGGTACATCTTGACGATTCCGGCGGCGGTGCTGGCCGGTAATCCCAAAAACGGCACGGCAACGCCCTTTTTTCTGGCGTCGAGATCCTGCAAAAAAACCAGTAATTTCCCTTTCCGCAGAGCGCGGAAAATTTCGCGCATACCGAAGCCCTCGCTGGGAATCATCTCCATTCCGGCCGCTGAAGCTCGCAGGTCGGATACGAGGTCGTTCGCCCCGCCGACATTCCTCTGCGGGGTGAATATGGGAGTTATGGCATACCCTTCGGCCACCATGCGCGCCCCGCCGATTTCCCAATTACCCATGTGCGCCGTCATTATAAGGACTCCCTTGCCTCGCGCGACGGCCTTGTCCATATGCTCCTTACCTTCAATAAGGGCCAGGGACGCCAGCCGTGGGGCCAATCGCTCCAGCCGGGCAAATTCCGCCGCCGACTTGCCGACATTGACGTAGGACGCCCTCACGATGTCCCTTGCCAATGTCACGCCCACGCCCAAAGCGGACACGCACCTAGCTTCCGCCCTGTCCACCTTGCGCTTGCTCAAAGCCCAGAAAAGCCACCCCGACAACGCCCCCAATCCGAGCGCGGCGCGGTGCGGCAAAACGTTTATGAAGCGGAAAAGAAACTTCAAAAAAGTTTTAGTTTCTCCGTTCTTAATCTCTTTGCGACAGTTCAATGAGCACGCCTCCTGACGCCGATGGGTGGATAAACGCTATCATAGCCCCTCCAGCGCCTCTGCGCGGCTTTTCGTCGATCATGGGCACTCCCTGCTCCTTCAGTTCGGCAAGCGCCTTTTCCAGGTTGTCCACGCGTATTGCCAGGTGATGTATGCCCTCGCCTTTTTTTTCTATGAATTTCGCGACGGGTCCGTCGTCGGCTGTCGGTTCCAGCAGCTCGACCTCGGTGTCGTTAATCGGCAGGAAGGCTGTTTTGACCTTTTGCTCGGCCACTTCCTCGACGCCCACGCACGTTATCCCCAAGCCGCCCTCCCAGAATTTCAGCGCGCTGTCGATGCTCCTGACCGCAATCCCGATATGGTCGATAACGGTTGGTTTCATCGAAATATCACCCCTTTCCGGCGTTTATATTCACCGTGCTTTGAATTATATCAAGGGAATCGCTGAATAAATCATCCTGGGATATTGTTTAACCATACTCAGAGACTTTTTAGCTTCTGAGTATGGTATTTTTCATTTTTGCGGCGCGAGGGTTCTATGCGAAAGAGTTTTTGCTTTGACCGTCAATCCTTTTTCTTTAACATCCGCATCGCGCACAGAACGGAGATCAGCGCGAAGGCCAGCGTGCCGAGCCCGGCGTTGCATCCGCCGCCGGAACTACTTTCACTGCTTTTGCCGGAGGCCCTAGGAGTTACCGGCAAGGAAGGCTCGGAGGGGAGGCTGATATCGTCTTCCGTGAAAGCCGCCGCCCTAAAGGAGTAGGCGGTTCCATTGGTCAGGCCGGTGACTGTTATGGTGGTTTCGGTTCCCATGGCCATAGCGTCGCTGTCTTCCGACCATACGAAGTAGCCCTTGACGTCGTGATCGCTGGAGGGCTGGGTGAACGTCAGCGTCACTTGGGCGTTGCCCGCCGTGGCTGCGAGATTGTGTGGCGCGGGAATGGGATCGGGGAGGAGGGGCCCGGAGGCCCTAGGAGTTACCGGCAAGGAAGGCTCGGAGGGGAGGCTGATATCGTCTTCCGTGAAAGCCGCCACCCTAAAGGAGTATTCGGTTCCATTGGTCAGGCCGGTAACTGTTATGGTGGTTCCGGTTCCCATGGCCATAGCGTCGCTGTCTTCCGACCATACGAAGTAGCCCTTGATGTCGTGATCGCTGGAGGGTTGGGTGAACGTCAGTGTCACTTGGGCGTTGCCCGCCGTGGCTGCGAGATTGTTTGGCGCGGGAATGGGTTCGGGGAGGAGGGGCCACATGAATCTCACG
>Ga0099364_10004080_pt1 | contig 22216 bp, 20 predicted proteins | sample TergutTh196P3_FD_73070 | JGI IMG/M metagenome (GOLD analysis project Ga0099364, IMG submission 73070) | Microcerotermes parvus P3 segment gut microbial communities from Pointe-Noire, Republic of the Congo - Th196 P3 | ecosystem: Host-associated > Arthropoda: Insects > Digestive system > Gut ...
TTAAATTAAATTTACAATGTAGGGGCGTAATATGTTACGCCCTGTTTTGTTTTTGTATTTAGGGCGTAATATATTACGCCCCTACGGTCTTTGTCGTTGCAAAGATAAATGATTTTCTTGAAATTGAAAACTTGATTTTTCAAACACGTAGTATATTTTCTTTCAAATTTACTATAAATGCAAAAATTTTTCCGCATGAAAATTTTGATATATTTTGAAAATAAGCTCAATTGGTTATTTTTATCAAACTTCTACTACCATATTTTCGTTCACATACCACAAAAAGCCTTTTACGTTATTGTAATTCATTTTTTGCAATAAATCAATGTAAAACTGTACTTGGCGTTTGTGCGAGGCTTTTTCTTCGCCAAATTTATAATCAACCACTACGACTTCTTCGCCGCTTACCATCACTCTGTCGGGGCGGCGGGTAATGATTTTTCCATTTTCGGCAAACAAAATATCTCGCTCGTTGAACAGTTTGTATTTTGCCGAAAACCATTCCTCAACTCCCGATTGCCGTATCATTTCCTGCACCTTTTGCACGTATTCTTGCTGCTGTTGGCGCAACAAAAATCCATCAAAAACAAAGCGTTCTACCGCTTTTTCGATGTCGGGCAATGTGTTGATATTGGCAAACAGATTATGCATCACGTTGCCTTCTTTTATGCAGGGAATATCGTTCGGCGCCTCGCGTCCTTGAATAAAATTGCGCGATTTGTTCGACTGCAAAAACCGTCTGTTGCCGCTTGAAATAAATTGCGCTTCAACAAGGAAAGGTATCGGCAGGTTTTCTTTCCGCGCATCGGAACGCAATGGATTTTCACTGCTCGTTTTCGTTTTATTTCTTGCGTATTGTGTCTTGCCAATCTCACCGTTTTGCCATTTCGCGCCTTCGGTATCAAACGAGCCAAAAGGCAAGTTTTGTACAATTTGATTGAGCAAACCGGCTATTGAAAAAGTATCGGTTTTTTGTGTGATGATAAACATATTGCACTCGGCACGGGTTAACGCCACATACAGCACATTCAAATTATCCATCCACAACTGTTGCGTTTCGGCTTTATATTCTTCTGTAAAAACCGATTGCGACATTCGCTTGTCGTAGTCTACCGGCAAGATTTCCAAGTCGAAAGGCGGTTCTTTTTTCTCGCACCACACTAAATTTTGTCGCATAAAAGTGGAGGTTTCTGCCATTTTCCAATCGCAATACGGCACAATCAAGGTGTGAAACTGCAATCCTTTCGACTTATGAATTGTCATTGCCCGCACAGCTTGCAAGGCATTTTCATTCGGAACACTTTGTTCGCTTAAATTATCGTCCCAATAGTTCAGAAACGATTGTATATCAGATGGATTTTGTTCCAAGTAACTTGTCAGTTTATCAAGAAAAGCATATAAATATCCTGATTGATTTTCGATTTTTTGCAAATCAAAATGCCTGTATATAAATAATATAAGTTCGTAGAGAGGGAGATTTGGAAATTGGGAAATTTGAAGGTTTGAGTTATCCAACAACATTGACAATTGTGTGCTATGCACCGGATTGTCGGGTTCGTTCAACACACGCAAGGCTTCGATAATGATTTTTAGCGCAAGCGACGAATTTAACTGAAATGCCTCGTTGGATACGATTGTCAAATAACCGCCTTTGGTAAGCTCTTCGTTTTCATTTTGCCGCATTGCCAAAAATGCTGCGATTTCTTTCGTTTGCCTGTTTGTTCGCGTAAGGATACAAATTTCTTGCGGCGGAACGCCGGCTTGCTGTAAACGTTTCAGTTTTTCGAGCACGGCGATTTTCACCTCGTCAGAATAGTTTGTGTCGGGATTTTTTTCAATAAAATCCACTTCAACAAAGCCGTTCTCTTCCAATTTTGGGACTTGTTGTGTTACATCGGAGTAGGCGGTTTTAAAAAAAGAAGCCGCTCTTTCTCCGGTAGAGAGGGTAGGGGAGAGGTTTTCTTCACAAAACCGCCTGTCTAATTCTTTCGCCGCTTCCGTAAAAAGAGAATTGTTAAATTCCACCACTCGTTTTTCGCTGCGATAGTTAGTCGAAAGCGACTTTGACGTAACCGGAAACTGCTCTTCGATTGTGTTCAAAATATTCCAGTCGCCATTGCGCCATCGATAGATAGACTGCTTTACATCGCCTACCAAAAGCGAAAAATTGTGGTTTGCCAGCACTTCCGACAACAACGAACGGAAATTTTTCCATTGCAGGCGCGAAGTGTCCTGAAACTCATCAATCATTACATTTTCGATGCTTGCGCCAATTTTTTCATAGACAAAAGACGCGTCCGAATTGTTGATAATCTCGCTCAAAAACAATGCCGTTTGCGACAACATAAAGCGGTTGCGTTCTTTGTTTTGTTCTTCTATTTCTTCCGAAATATTTTCCAGCAAAGCCAACTGATGAATGTTTTTGAGTATGAGCGCCGAAGAATTATAACAACTGATATTGTTTGCCCGAAAATCTTCTGTTTCTTGCAGCAAAGCGAGGAAGCGGCTGTCGCCGTCTTTTTTTGTTTCGCCGTTCAACACCTTGCTCACGTAACTGTTTGGCGCAGCATAATCTTCATTTTTTATTTTTTTGAAATAGCCCGGCACGCCGCTTCCTTTGTAATAAAAATCGTTTAAATCAGGATTTTTTTCGAAAAATAAATTGGAAAAAGCCGTCATTTTTTGCTCAAACTCCTGCTTCAAGCGGCGATGCGTTTTAATCATTTCGGCTATCAAGCGGGGATTTTCGTGGAGTTGCCGCCGCAAATTATTTTCATGCTCTTGAAACCGCTCGTTAAAAATATTGTTTGCAAATGATTTTAATTCGGTTTGAATGTTCCAGCTTTTGCCTTGCTCCACCTTGTCTTCGATATATTGGCTTATCCAATTGAGTAATTCTTTGTTTTGATTGGATTTTTCTATCATTGCCCGCACCGCCCGGTCGAGCGCCGAAACGGTGTCTAACTCGATGTTGAATTTCGAGCCTTTGCCCAACTCGCGTGCCAAATTGCGCAACACGCGCTGAAAAAAACTGTCAATCGTGCCCACATAAAAACGGCTGTAATCGTGCAGGATATTGGTCAAAATCCGTTTCGTTTCGTGTTGTATTTCGTCTTCGGCAAGTGTTTTTCCTGCTTCGGCAAGCGCTTTTTGCAACGAGAGCAGAAAACCGGCGCTTTCGTCTAATCCTGCCGCCAAGCCATACAACTCGGCAATGATGCGGTCTTTCATTTCGCCCGAAGCATCTTTGGTAAAACTCACCGCCAAAATGTGGCGATGCGCAAAATCTTTATTAGATAACAAAAGTTGCTTGATGTATTCTACCGCCAAAGTGTAGGTTTTTCCCGAACCGGCAGAGGCTTTGTATGTGATGAAATTAGACAAGCTTTTTTAACTTTATTTATTCAACAAAATGCGAAACGCCGTACCTTTTCCCACCTCCGATTGTTTCACATAAATTTTCCCTTCGTGATACTCTTCAATGATTCGTTTTGCAAGCGAAAGTCCCAAACCCCAACCGCGATTTTTGGTAGTGTAGCCGGGTTGGAAAACCGTTTTAAATTTATTTTTCAGCATGCCTTTGCCGGTGTCTTGCACATCAACAAAGCATTTTTTGCCGTCATCGCCTGCGGTAATTGTTATTTTTCCTTCGCCATTCATCGCATCAATAGCGTTTTTACAGAGATTTTCGATAACCCATTCGAATAATGATTCATTCAAATCTACCGTTACACCGGACTTTGTCCGAATGTCGGTTTCGATAAGCACTTTGTTCGATGTGCGGTTGCGAAGGTATTGCGCCGCGTTTTCGATGGTTGTTTTCAAATTGGCGGATTGCAATTTTGGTTTTGAGCCGATGTTCGAGAAACGTTCGGCTATCACTTTTAGGCGATTAACGTCTTTGCCCATTTCTTCCATGAGCGAAGCGTCGGGTTGTTTGTGTTTAAAAATTTCGACCCAAGCAAGCAGCGAAGAAATAGGCGTGCCCAACTGATGCGCCGTTTCTTTCGACAAACCCACCCACACTTTGTTTTGTTCGGCGCGTTTTGTGCTCGCAAAGGCAATAAAAGCAATGGTCAAAAACACAGCGATAACGCCCAACTGAACGTATGGAAAATAAGCCAAATACTTAATTAAGCGCGAATCATCGAAGTAGAGATACAGACTGATGTCGTCGTCTAATTTTATGACGATAGGCTCGTTGCTTTTCATGTTTTTGATTTTCTTCGCAAATGCTTTCGACTCAACAGGCGCATTTATGTTGCGAAACTGGTCAACTTCGCCTTCTTCGTTTAATATTGCCACAGGAATTGTGGTGTTGGCTTCGATTATTTTCAAAAGAAAAGAAATGTCGTCGTTGGAACTATTGTCAATTAAGCGCGTAGTAGCGTCTGCCCAAATTTCCATTTTTTTCGCTTCCTCAATTGATAATTCCTCTACCAAATGCTGTGTGAAAAACATAGATGCCAATACAATAAAAACTGCCGCTACAATAAATACTAATTTGAAAGTTTGTCGTTGCATAAGAAAGATTTACAATTTACGGATTTAGATTTTTAGATATACAATAAAAATTTATTCAGACAAAGATAAGTAAAATCATTATTCTAACAATTATTATTTTATCTTTGCATAAAAAATCAATCGTAAATTTATGTATGAAATTCATTATTTTTGGAAAAGATTATTCTAAGGAATCTTCCAACTTGGCAAAATCCTTATTTGAGATTTTAAACGAAAAATCAATTCCTTTTATTGTTGAAAAAGGATTTTATTTGTCGTTGCTTCGTCAAAATATTGTTTCGGAAAGCGATGTAAAATGCGCCGCTGCCGAATTTGACGCCGACATTGCCATTGGCATCGGCGGAGACGGCACTTTTCTGAAAGCCGCCGACAAAATCAGGGACAAAAACATTCCCATTTTGGGCGTGAACACCGGACGTTTGGGTTTTTTGACTAATGTGTCGAAAGAAGAATTTGCTTCAGCGATAGATGCCTTGCTTGATAATCGTTACGTGATAGACGAGCGTGCCGTATTGCAATTTTATAGCGACGACAATGCACAACTCGTAAATTTTGCGTTAAACGAAATTGCCGTGTTGAAACAAGAAGGCAACTCGATGCTTTCGCTCCATGCCACCGTCAATGGCGAATACCTTGCCACCTATCAATCCGATGGATTGATTATTGCAACACCCACAGGTTCAACGGCTTATTCGATGAGCGTGGGCGGACCGTTAGTTGTTCCGCAGGCAAAAAATTTAATTCTGTCGCCAATTGCGCCACACAGTTTAAATATGCGTCCGTTGGTCATTCCCGACGATTGGACAGTTGAATTGCAGGTGCAAAGCCGCAACAATGCATTTCTTGTATCCTTGGACGGACGCTCGGAAGTGTTTCATCAAACACCGAAATTGTACATTAAAAAAGCTGATTTTACCGTAAAATTACTGAAACTTCCCACGCAAACTTTCTTCAAAACATTACGCAACAAGTTGATGTGGGGCATTGATAAACGAATGGAAGAATAAATTCAAACGTTCAAAAAAATTAAATCGCATACGAAAATGACAAAACCCAAAATAGTATTTATGGGGACGCCCGATTTTGCAGTCGAAAGCTTGCGGGCATTGCACGAAAAGGGCTACAACATTGTGGCTGTCGTTACCATGCCCGACAAACCCGCCGGACGTGGGTATAAACTGCAATTTTCGCCCGTAAAACAATATGCGCTGGAAAATAATTTGCCTTTGCTGCAACCCGAAAAGCTGAAAGACGAAACCTTTATCGCCGAACTGAAAGCTCTACGCGCCGATTTGCAAATTGTGGTTGCTTTCCGCATGTTGCCCGAAGCGCTGTGGAGCATGCCGCCGCTCGGCGCCTTCAATTTGCACGCATCTTTGTTGCCGCAATATCGCGGCGCAGCGCCCATCAACCACGCTGTGATGAATGGCGAAACGGAAACAGGCATTACTACATTTTTCTTAACTCACGAAATAGACACGGGAAATATTATTTTGCAGAAAAAAATACCCATTGAGCCAAGCGACAACGCAGGAACTATGCACGACAAATTGATGTGCGCGGGCAGTAAATTAGTAATCGAAACGGTTGATTTAATCCTTAGCGGTAAAGTCGCCGGAACGCCTCAAGCTCAATGCACTACATTAAAATTTGCCCCGAAAATATTTAAAGAAAACTGTAAAATAGACTGGTCGAAAAATGCCGCCGATTTGCATAATTTTGTGCGGGGATTATCGCCCTATCCTGCCGCGTGGACGGAGTTGGAAAACGCAAACGGCGAAACTCTCGGACTGAAAATTTTCGAGACAAAAGTAGAATTTCGACAAAATCAGTTATCGGTGGCTGAGCCTGTCGAAGTCGCCGGCACATTATTGACCGATGAAAAATCGTATTTAAAAATAGTTACAGGCAACGGTTTTCTACACTTGCTTTCTGTTCAACTTGCAGGAAAAAAACGTATGACTATCGACGAATTACTTCGCGGGTTTAAAATAACGGAATGGAACATTAAAACAAAAATGGCATGAAATTTGCAGTATCATACTATTAATAAACTTTTAAAAATTACACATTATGAAAAAATTATTCTTATTGGGATTAATCCTAATCGCGACCAATGCATTTGGTCAAACAGACAAACAAGTGAGCAATATCAACAAAACCACGCAAAAACAAATTGACGTGGTGGTAGCCAACAACGACTTAAGCTTTGCCGAAAAGAAAGACGAGATTGCCAGATTGAAAAACGAACGCGATGCACAACTTGCCCAAATTTTAACGCCGGAAGCAATAAGCGCCCTCAAAGACGGTATTAACTGGGAAAAAGAAGCTGCAAAAATTCAAAAAATTGAAAACGACAGGCTGAAAGCCGAAATGAATGCAGCATTAGCCGCCGTAGATAGAGACATCAACGAAAACAACAGGCAAATCAAAGAACTTGAAAATCAGATTAAAGTTATAAAAACACAACAATCCAATTTGCAATTACAAATTAAGGGGCTCAACGATAAGAAAAAAGAAATAAAAGCGTCTTATACGTTTAAATAAAATAACAAAGGGCTGTGCAGTTTTTGCACAGCTTTTTTGTTGAAAATCAACCTTTTATTATAACTACCGAAAGTTGAATAAATTATTTCAAAAAAATTATCAACTTTTGATGCGTCTTAAACTTTAGTTAAAAAATTTGGCAATTTTATTGAATTATATTATTTTTGTAGCATTATTTTTGAAAGCATAAATATGGCACGAGTAGCAGGTTTTACAGTAGAACGCACATCAAAAGGCAAACCAACATTTGCGCGTATTGATTTACGGAAATATCCTTTTTTTATTCCTATTTTAGAAGAAAAAGGCTTTGAAGTAGAACAGCCAATCAAATGGACAGCTAAAATGAAACGCGCTATGGCTGAAACCGAATTTACAGAATTAGACGTGAATAATTTTTGGGATTGATGAGGGCAATCGAGAAAAAAACAGCAAAAAAGGACAAATTGCTGATTGGAAAATCTTATCCAAAATCGTTTCAAAGTAAATTCAAATATTTTGTGCTGGACATTATTTGGATACAATCGGAAGTCCTGAACAATTAAAATATTCGAGTGTAGAAAAATGGTCACGTGAACTTACAAAAAAAGATCGTGTCGTTTATGGAATAGAACCAGGCATAAAATACGATATGCCGGAAGAGGACGAAATAATTGTTTTCTATCAATATTTAGGGCACTACGAAGACAAATAATCCCGCAATCTTAATTTTGCGGGATTATTATTTCTACATATTTGAACATACAAAGATTAAATTTTGCCCCTCATTATATTTATTACCAAAACTTATTGTAAATTTGTCCTTTTAATTATCAAAATGCATTATAAATTTAACTCGTGAAATCTTTCACGCGAAAACGTATTTTCGTGGGAAATGGAGAAGAACAAAAAAAGATTGAAGCAAACAAAAACATTTGGTATTATACCTATTTTTATTTTAAATCACGCTTAAAAGCAGATTATTTATTTTCGCATAAAAAATCTGTTCAAAAAACAGATTTTTTTGTTTTTTAATTAGTATTTTTGCATTACTAAAATTTAATTCGATGAAAGAACGAAAATTAATTTTATATTTAGACACATCAATTATTGGTGGTTATTATGATGATGAATTTTCGGCAGACACACGGCAATTGTTTCAAGAAGTAGCAAATGGAAACTATGATATTGTTATTTCCGATTTAACGCTCAAAGAATTGCTCAAAGCGCCCGATAAAGTGAAACAACTCTTAAACAGCACTTTATCAATTAGTTTTAAAGAAGTTACAGCAACAGAAGAATGTATCGAATTAGCAAAAGAATATTTGATTGAAAAGGTTGTAGGGCAAACAAGTTTAGACGATTGTATTCATATTGCCACCGCAACAATCAATAAAATAGACATATTGGTTAGTTGGAATTTTAAACACATTGTTAATGTGTACCGAATTAGAGGCTATAATTCAGTAAACCTTAAAAATGGATATTCGCCAATAGATATACGTTCACCAAAAGATATAATAAATTATGAAACACCCATGTCAAAAACTGACACACAAAGGAATGATTATTTGGGTGTTCCATCTGACCTTAAAAAATAAATTATAAACAGATGAAAATCAAGGAATTTGACTGTGTAAAAATGATGCGGGATATAAGAGCTGAAATTAATGCCGAAATATCAAAAATGTCTCCCAAACAAATTTTAAACTATCTGCAAAACGCTAAAAACGAATATAATCAAGTCGTTTTAGGTTTAAAATAGTGCTGTCGCGCAATGGGATTTAGCCCAAAATCTTTTTCCCTTTTTGTGCAAAAAATTGCACAAACTCGTTATAAGTTTGCCGCCAAATATGAGGCAAACAATGATTTCCCCCCCCCGAAATAATAAACGACAGCGCCCAAACGCTTTTTGTCAAGCGTTCTTTGGCAAGAAATTATCCAAAACCAAAAAAATTTGGAAACAATATGAAAAACGCTGAAATAGAGTTGGTTTATTAGGAATATAATTTGCAATATAACTTGACTTTGGTTGAGTTTTATAGCGGAGGAAAGTAAGGGAGTTGCATTCGCTTGTTGAAACTACCTTGCCCCGTGTCTAAAAGGCTCATGTCTATTAGTCTAAAATATTTCCTATCTTTGTTGCCCTTTTACACAATAAAACACGCATAAAACAGTTTAATAAAACAGTTTAATAAAGGTCTAATTATTTGTTTTTGAAATCGAAAATAGCACATATCATCTCTTGTATTTTGTTATCCCTTTTGTTGGGAGCATGTTCGACACCTAAAAATACGGCAGCCTATCGCAATTATTTAGGTTTCGTTACCCGTTATAATGTGTTTTTCAATGGAAACGAAAGCTATAAAGAAGGCTTGATAAAAATATCGGAAGCACACAAAGACGATTATTCGAATATCTTGCCAATGTATCCCATCAGCGTACATTCCAACGCTTCGGCGGGCGCGTCGGATATGGAAAAAACCGTAGAGAAAGCGCAAAAGGCAACAAAGCAATTTTCTTTGCGCCGCAAACCGAAAAAAAATCCCAAAAAAGCCCGCGACCCCAAATACCAGGCGCTCATGAGCAAAGAAGAATACAATCCCTTGATGGGAAAAGTGTGGTTGCTGATGGGAAAAGGACAATTTCACAAAGCAGAATTTTTAGATGCAGTAGGAATATTTTCATATACGGCAAAATATTTTGCTGAGGAAAAAGATGTACTTGCCGAAGCGCAAATCTGGCTGGCTCGCACATACGCCGAAATGGGTTGGAACTACGAAGCGGAAGATATGCTCAACAAAGCAAACAAAGGACAGTTATCCTATAAACTAAACGGCTTGTTTGCGGCAGCCAGCGCCGATTTATTGCTGAAAGAAGGACGCTACAAAGAAGCTATTCCTTTTTTGGAGCTGGCATTGAAAAAAGAAAAAAACAAACGCCTGCAAATGCGTTTTGCCTACATTTTGGCACAACTTTATGAAAAAGATAAGAACGGAACGAAAGCCTACGGTTATTATTCCGAAGTAATTTCAAAAAATCCTCCGGTAGAAATGGAGTTCAATGCCCGGCTGAACCGTACAAAAAGCAGTTGGCAAAAAAACACGGCAAATACATTGAAAGACCTTGACAAAATGTTGAAGCGTATTAAATTCAGCGATTACCGCGACCAGGTTTACTACGCCATCGGCAGTGTGTACGAGCAAAAAGGCGATACCGCTTTGGCTATCAAAAATTACAGTTTGGCAGTTAGCGAAAACACGCGCGGCGGTATCGAAAAAGCGACCTCCCTCATCGCGCTCGGCGACCTCTATTATGCCACAAAAGAATATGTGAAAGCAGAGCCGAATTTTAGCGAAGCGGCATCTATCATGAGTAACGAACATATTGAATATGGGCGAGTTAGCAATTTGGCGGAAATGCTCGGCGAACTGGTTATCGAACACGAAACTGTGGTTTTGCAAGACAGTCTGCAACGCCTTGCCAAACTTCCGAAAGCGCAACAGGAAGAAGTCGTTATGCAAATGATAAAGAGAATGCAGGAAGAAGAAAAAGCATTAGCCGAAAAACAATTAGCCGAAGAGCGGCGCGCACAGCGAGATTTAGACGCAATGAGCGGAATGCCCTCAATGGGATTTAATGCAACTTCGAGCGAATGGTATTTTTACAATCCGCAACTGATTAACAGAGGCGCTGCCGAGTTTCAAAAAAAATGGGGCAGTCGAAAATTGGAAGACAACTGGCGGCGCAGCAATAAATCTACGATAAATATCGAAGAATCGGAGATTGCCGAAACCGACTATGCAGAAGCGCTGCAAGATACCGAAGAACTTCAAGCAGAATCGGCATCTTCCATACAAAAACCGGAATATTATCTTAAACAAATTCCCAATACCGAATCCCAATTAGTAAAATCGGACGAAATGATTGCCTCTGCGCTTTTCAATATGGGACTTATTTACAAGGATAAATTGGGCGATGTAAAAATGGCTATTCAAACCTTCGAGGAATTGGAACGCCGTTTTCCGTCAGCGCCGCAGTTGTGCGATGCGTATTTCTTTGTTCATCGCCTTGCAGCCTTGCAGCCAAACGACAACAAGGCAGAGATTTACCGCAACAAAGTAATTCGGGAATGTCCCAAAAGCAAATATGCAATGATACTTTCGCAACCCGATTATGCCGAAAAAATGGCAGAAATGTATTTGCTGCAAGACAGTTTATACCGCGAAACCTATTTGGCATATACAAACAGCGATTTTCAAAAAGTCAATAAAAATTATTTATTTGTAAAAGAAAATTATCCGCTTTCGAACCTGATGCCTAAATTTATGCTTTTAGATGCATTAAGCGCTGGAAAAACACGTCCGGTTGACGAATTTGAAGCGAAACTAAAACTCTTGGTCGAAGACTATCCCGACAGCGATGTGTCAAGTTTCGCAAAAGACATTTTAGCATTAATGTCGCAGGGAGAAGAGGCGCAACAAGGCACTGCGGGCAGTTTGGCTGCACGACGCGAGGAGTTAAAGGCTGAAGCAGACGCTCTTGGAAAAGCAACACAATTCGACCCCGACAAAAAACAAAGGCATCTGTTTGCAATATTGTTGCCGGCATCTCAAAACAAAAATAAATTGCTTTACGATATAGCATCGTACAATTTTACAGGTTTTCTCATTAAAGATTTCGATTTGAATATAACTGCCTACGACGAAAATACAACTTTAATGTCGGTTAGTTCTTTCGAGAATTTCGATGAGGCTGCTTGGTACGAAAAAGGCATATTGGCAGATGCATCGGTAGGGGAACAATTGAAAAATGCCGAATATTTTGTGATTTCCGAAGCAAATATTGAACTGCTCAAAACCACATTTACAAAAGAGCAATACCTCGAATTTTTGAACACGCAACTTGCCCAAAGCAAGGCGCCCGTCAAATCGAAAACAACGCCTTCGGCTCAACCGGTTGTCGAATTGGTTGATGTTACAAAGAAAGCAGAAGCGGAGGCGGAGGCAGAAGCAGAAACGGAATCCGAAACGCAAGCACAAACGCAAGCGCAAAAGCCCGAAACGCTTGTGAAATATAAAAATTTATACACCTACAACGAAGCCGCGCCGCATACTTACGGTATTTTGCTGCAACGCAACAAGTTCGACTACCCAAAAACAAAAGAGGCGTTTGACAAGTATAATGCCGAAAATTATGCGATAGCCAATTTGAATGTTACAATAGAAGCCTTTGGCGCAATGCGAATTATTTACATCGGCGCATTTCCCAATGGCAATGCGGCGAAATCCTATTTGCTTCGCGCAATTAAAGAGCCTGCGCTTTACAATTATTTGAAAGACGCCGACTACCGCAACTTAATTGGAACACCCGAAAATTTCGAGACATTGAAGAAAAACACTACGACCTTGCCTGTATTTATGGAATTTATGAGGGAATTTTATTTGAAATAATTATGAAAAAAGAACACATTCTTTGGGCTGACGACGAGATAGATTTATTGCGTCCTTACATCATTTTTTTGGAAGAAAAAGGCTATGAAGTTTCTACGGTTACAAACGGGCGCGATGCAGTAGAACTATGCCGGACAACAAATTTCGACATCATTTTTTTAGATGAAAATATGCCCGGATTAAGCGGTTTGGAAACTTTATCGCAAATAAAAGAATTCAATTCGACGATTCCCGTCATCATCATTACCAAAAGCGAAGAAGAAAATATCATGGATATGGCGATTGGCAGCAAAATTGCCGATTACCTTATTAAGCCGGTCAATCCCAATCAAATCATATTGGCATTGAAAAAACATATTCACAAAAAAGAAATCATCAGCGAGCAAACCACGCACAACTATCGCTCCGAATTTGGACGGATAGGAATGCAAATCAACGATTCGTTTAGCGCCGATGATTGGAAAGAAGTGTATAAAAAATTGGTTTATTGGGAAGTCGAACTCGCTTCTGCCGACAACAGCATGGAAGAAATGCTGAAAATGCAGAAAACGGAAGCAAACACTTCTTTTGCGAAATTCATAAAGAAAAATTATGCCTTGTGGCTCGAACACCCCGAATACGCGCCGATGATGAGCCCCGATATTTTTAAGAAAAAAATATTTCCCTCGCTCGATGCCGGCGAAAAAGTTTTTTTCATCGTAATTGATAATTTCCGTTTCGACCAGTGGCGCGTCATCAAGGAAGAATTAGCCGAATACTACACTTTTCCTGAAGAAGAGCTGTATTACAGCATTTTGCCCACAGCCACACAATATGCCCGCAATGCGATATTCAGCGGATTGATGCCTGTACAAATTCAAAAAATGTATCCTTCACTCTGGGTGGACGAAGACGAAGAGAATGGCAAAAACATGTACGAAGAAGAATTGATACAAACTCAATTAGACCGTTTTCGCAAAAAATACACATTTTCGTACCACAAGATAAACGATTCGCAATCGGGCGAAAAACTAATTGAAAAACTTCCGAAATTGTTGAATAACGACCTGAATGTTTGCGTATTGAATTTTATAGATATGCTTTCGCATGCACGCACAGATTCGAAAATGATGCGCGAACTTGCCAACGACGAAGCTGCCTACCGCTCGTTGAGTTTATCGTGGTTTCGCCATTCGTCCACACACAATTTGTTCAAAGCGCTATCCGAAAAAGGCATAAAAGTGATAGTTACTACCGACCACGGAACTATTTGTGTGGATAATCCGATAAAAGTTATGGGCGATAAAAACACGAATGTAAACTTGCGCTATAAAGTGGGAAAAAATTTGAATTACAATCCCAAAGAAGTATTTGAAATAAAACAGCCGCTAAAATTCGGTTTGCCGTCGCCAAATGTAAGTTCCACCTACATTTTTGCTACAAACAACACCTTTTTCGCCTATCCGAACAATTACAATCATTATGTATCTTACTACAAAGAAACGTTCCAACACGGCGGCGTTTCACTCGAAGAAATGATAATTCCGCTTGTAACGATGAAACCGAAATAGAATTATGCACTCATTCCTCATTCCTCATCTCTCATTCCTAAATAGCGTTGCTCGTCAGGTTTTAGACTATTGCGGCGAAAGTTCTGTGTTTGCTTTCTACGGCGAAATGGGAGTGGGGAAAACTACCTTTATTAAAGCATTGTGCGAAGAATTGGGAGTAGATTTCAGCAACAGTCCAAGTTTTTCCATTGTAAACGAATATGTTGCGAAAGACGGGAAATGCGTGTATCATTTCGATTTCTACCGCCTTAATTCGTCCGAAGAGATTTTCGATATTGGTTACGAAGAATACATTGATAGCGGCAACAAATGTTTTATGGAATGGGCAGAAAAAATGGAGCAATATCTTCCCGATAATTGTGTAAAAATTTACTTGCAAGAATTGCCAGATGGTTCCCGTGAAATAAAAATTGTAAACAGATTGTCTCTGTGAGAACGAATGTATCCACAAAAAAAATCAACATATTTTCGTAAAATTATGACTTTTCAACGCACAGAACTCCTGCTTGGTTCCGAAACGATGAACCGAATAGCACAAAAGCGCGTCATCATTTTTGGCGTGGGCGGCGTGGGCAGTTGGTGCGCCGAAAGTTTGCTGCGTTCGGGAATACAACACTTGACTTTGGTCGATTTCGATGTGGTAGTAGCGTCAAATATCAACCGGCAAATTCACGCCACCACCAAAACCGTTGGTAAACCGAAGGTAGATGTGCTAAAAAAAAGACTGCTTGAAATAAATCCGGATGCCGAAATCACTGCCTTAAAAAAAGTATATAATGCCGAAACAAGCGATGAATTCGGCTTATCTTCTTACGATTTTATTGTTGACGCGATAGATAGTTTGAACAGCAAGATACACCTTATCCGAGTGGCAACGCGCACTGATGCCGTGTTTTTTTCGTCGATGGGCGCCGCGTTGAAAACAGACCCTTCGCGGATAAAAGTGGCTGAATTTTGGAAAGTGCAAGGTTGTCCGCTTGGATACACAATCCGCAAACGGATACGAAAAGGCGATTTGCCAGCCAAAAAATTCCTTTGCGCGTATAGCGACGAACTGCTCGAAAATAAAGGGCTTTTGCCCGATGAAATCAGAGAATTGCATATAGACAAAGAAACCGGAATTAAAAAAACAACCAACGGCACATTGTGTCATATTACCGCCATTTTTGGTTTTACACTCGCAAGTTTGGTTGTGCAGGCGATAGTGGAGGAAGAGTGAAGCTCAGATGTTTTTTTCTTTGATATGCTAACAAAATGGCATATTATTTTATCAATTCCAATTTCATTCGTAAAAGATTGTTTATTTTTGTGCTGTTTGTAGACCATGAAACTAATAACCCACATATCCGATTTTCGTGATTACGATAGCGTTGCCACTATCGGATTTTTTGACGGCGTACATACGGGTCATCTTTTTTTGCTGAATAAATTAAAGGAAATTGCCCGATGGAAAGAAAAAAAAACGTTGGTAATTACCTTTGAAAACCACCCGCGCGTAACGTTGCAAAACGGCTATCTTCCGCCTTTGCTTACCACCCGTGAAGAAAAAATCCGGTTGCTCGGTGAGATGGGAATAGATGCCTGTTTGATGTTGCCTTTTACACAGGAAACAGCAAATTATACTGCCAAAGATTTTTTTGAAAAAATCCTTTCCGAGCAACTTCGAATTAACACTTTATTGACAGGCTACGACCACCGTTTTGGCAAAAATCGAGCCGAAACTTTTGCCGATTATTTGCTATACGGAAAAAAGTTCGGAATTAGCGTTGAAAACGCCGGTTTTTATTCAGGCGATGAAAGCCGTTTGAGTTCGTCGCGTATTCGCCAACTGTTGCAAGCGGGCAAAATCGCCGATGCAAATAAATTGCTTGGGTATCGCTACTGTCTGTCGGGCAAAGTGGTAGAAGGATACCACATCGGCGCAAAAATCGGTTTTCCCACAGCAAATCTTTCTTTGTTCGACGAGCGAAAACTCATTCCTGCAAAAGGCGCGTATGCGGTTTTAGTGTCGGTGAAAAGGGCGTTTTATAAAGGCATGTTGAATATCGGCTGTCGCCCTACAATCGGAAATTCTGATGAAAAAAGCATTGAAGTGCATATCATTGATTTCGACTCAAGTATTTATTCCGAACAGTTGGAAGTTTTTTTTGTGGATAAAATTCGCGACGAACAGCGATTTAATACGATAGAAGAATTAACTTTGCAGTTACGAAAAGATAAAAATTTTGTAAACACACACATTGACTTAAATGAACAAACAAATTCTCACTAAACTTGTTACTTCGAGCGTTTTCAGCATCGTTGTAACGACAGCGTTGGCGTTATTTTTTTGGTCGGCAACCTGTTTTTCGTTATCCGACCCGGTAATAATCCCGACGGCTTATTGGGATATTAAAATGTTGAAAATGGGCGAACATCTGTTTTTGCTGTTGAGTTTTGTTTTGTGTTTGTGCAACGCTTTTTTTCTCAACGGCTTGGTACGCCGGTTTGAAATTATTCGAATGCGCACAGCCTTGCCTGCGCTGTTTTTTGTGATGCTTGTGGGAGTTGATAAGATGCTGATAACCAATATCTCAACGCTTTTTGGAATTTTTATCCTGATTATTTGTCTGTGGCAATTGTTTTTGATGCACGAAAATCGCGGCAAGGTGGTAAATGCGTTTAACATTATGTTGTTGTTGGGAACAGGAAGTTTTGTTTGTTTTGAATTGTTATTTTTTATTCCGTTGTTTTTGATGGGATTTTTTATGCTGAAAACGGCGAATTCCCGTGTGTTGGGAGCTGTTTTTTGCGGATTGTTTTTTTCGCTGTCGCTATTGTTGTCGCTGTTTTATTTGTTTGATGGCTGGCAAATTTTTCTTGATTATTTTAATTATAATTTGAGTTTTCGATACAATCTTATTATTGATGCGGCAAATTTTCTTTATTATTTGCTGGTATTATTTTTGTTGGTAATGGCAATTGTGCGTATGTTAAATTCTTTCTATCGGGAAAAAAACCGTGTGCGTTTGCTGATGGAATATTTCTTTTTATGCCTGTTTGTTTTATTGGTTTTATCGTTGTTTCGAGGCTCTCTCGGGTCTCAAATTCTATCGTTGGCGAGTGTGTTTGCGGCAGTGTTTTTAGCGCATTTTTTCTCGTTAAATTCAGGAAAATTTGCACACATACTATTTTGGATTTATGTAATATCTGCCTTTGCTTGTTTTATTAATCAAATAATCGGAGAGTTATGGTAGCAGAATTTGCCGAATGGGGATATTTGGGTTTGTTCGTTGCTTCTTTTTTAGCGGCAACGGTGTTGCCTTTCAGCTCCGAAGTGGTATTTTCGGCGCTTGTTTTCGGTGGGTTAAATGCATGGCATTGCGTAGCGGTTGCAACGGTGGGAAATTTCCTTGGCGGAATGACATGCTATTACCTTGGTCGTTTGGGGAAATTGGAATGGATAGAAAAATATGCCGGCGTCAAACGCGAAAAACTCGAACGCTTTGTTGCCAAAATGCAGAAATACGGCAGTTGGGTTGCCTTTTTTTCATTCCTTCCGGCAGTGGGCGATGCAATCGCTGTGGCTGCCGGTTTTCTTCGTTGCCGTGTTTGGATTGTAGCGGCAGCAATGTTTGCTGGAAAAATACTTCGATACATTGTCTTATTGTATGCTTCCGGATATTTTTTTGGATTTGACTATTAAATTGCTCATAATTTTGACCAAATCATCAAGATTGCAATAAGGGCAAATTTTTTTTTGCAAAAATAATAACCTTCAACGTATTTAAGACACTACCTTTTATTTCTTCGTAATCACTACTTCAGTGCGGCGGTTGAATGCGCGTCCTCTTTCGGTTTCGTTGTCGGCAATGGGTTGGTCGAAGCCGTAGCCTTCGTAGGTGATGCGCCACCAGGATATGCCTTGTTGCACAAGATAATCGGCAACGACTTTAGCTCTTTCACGCGAGAGTTCGATGTTGTATTCGCGCGAGCCGATTATATCGGTATGTCCGCCTAATTCTATCCACACGTTTGAATTTGTTTTTAAAAATTTTATCAATCGCTGCAATTCGGCAATGGATTTTGGTTTGAGCTCGTATTTGTCAAAATCGAAAAAGACATTGTTCAAAATCATTTTTTCGCCCACGGCAATTTGTGCAAGGGCAATTTCTGTCTGTACGTTAATTATGCTATCCATTTCCGACAGATTGCCCGAATAGAGCATGTGTCCTCTTTTCATCACAACATATCCGTAATCATTTTTTGCAACGGGTAGATAAGCGGTAAATTCGCCGGTTGTTTCGTCCGAAATAGATTGAAATATTCGTTTGTTATCCTCTAAACTAAACACTTCGATTTGTGCCTGAACGGCTTTTTGGGTGGCGGGGTCATACACTCTCCCGCGGAAAAATTCCATTGGGTCAGGACGCAATTCCGGCGGAAGTTCCATTTCATAAATATCGGCGCCACGTCCGTTTTTTAAAATACCGTTCGATGAAAAATACGCTGTTTTACCCGAAGCGCTTACCGCTAATCCAATCTCATCGCGGTTGGTGTTTATCGGATAACCAAGGTTTTTGGGTTTTCCCCACGAAGCATCTGGATTTCGCCTTGCAAAGAAAATATCAAATCCACCTAAACCAAAATGTGTATCAGACGAAAAATAAAGCGTTTTATTATCGGGGTGGATAAACGGCGATATTTCATCACCCGAAGTGTTGATGGAATCGCCCAAATTGACTGGTGCAGCAAACTGCAAACGCCCATTTTCGAGAATGGCTACCTTGCTCGACCAAATATCCATTCCGCCCTTTCCTCCACCTCGTTTGCTGGTAAAAAACAATTCGTCGCCTGATACGGAAAAACTCGGATTGCTGTCCCAATCGGAAGAATTGAGTGGTCGCCCCGGATTAATAGGCATGCCCCATTCATCGCCATTTTTGATGGAATAATAAATATCGCAACCGCCTATGCCATCATAGCGGTCGCAGGCAACAAAAAACATATAGCGTCCATCTACCGAAAAACTTTGTGCGCCTTCATTTCCAACAGGCGTGTTTATGGGAGGACCTACAGGTTCGCTTTTGCCCCACTTGCCATCTTCGTCTTTTTGGCTGTAATAAATATCTTCCTGCGAATTGTAACTCTTTTCGCCATCGCGTTTTCCTACTCTTACGGTGATGGATAATTGCTGTTCGTCGGCGGTAATGGAGGGCCAATAATCGTCGTAATCGGTATTTACTGTTTCTAAATTGATGGGATTAAACTGGACGGGATTTCTTTTCAATTGGAGAGCATATTGGCTACGCACTATCCAATCTTTGTAACGGTCGTCGAAAATAAAAAATGTTTTATACGCCTCTTCGTATTGTCCAATGTCGAAATATGCTTTTCCCAAGCGCAAAATAGTTTCCTGATATAAGCGATAATCGGGATACGCTGCTCGTTTAAGGGAATGTATCATATTTGCCTCATCGCCAATATCTTTGTATGCCGCGGCAAGCAGCCAATAGGCTTCTGTGTAAGTATCGTCTTCCCGTATTGCTTTTTTCAGAATATCTATTTTTTTCTGAGAATTCACCGTATAACGCGCTTCCGAGTATAATTTCCGCGCCCGATTGCTTTGTCCGTAAATGAGATTTACTGTAAAAAGCAAACATATTATTAAAAAAAATGTGCGTTTCATCTGTATGTTTTTTTGTGCAAATATACTGTTTTTTTGATATTTAATCAATCTTGTAAATCACGGTTCAGATTATTTTTCCAACCCATCAATAATCATTTCCCGAACTTTAGTGATAATGGCTTTTTGCTCCTCGTCGGTTTCGTAGCGCGAATGAGGTATCGCAGGGTGTATTGTCATTGTTATTTTGCAGGGAGTAATTAAAAATGTGTGGCGCGACATACACTCGAATGCGCCCGAAATTGTGATAGGAACTAACGGCAAATCGAAGTCGGTAGCGATTTTGAACCCGCCTTTTTTAAAATTACCCACAGAACCATCGTAAGTGCGCGTGCCTTCGGGAAAAACGACAATCGAACTGCCGTTGATTATTTTTTGTTTCGCTAACTCAATGCTTCTTTTGGCGGCAATAGGATTGCTCCGGTCAATAAAAATATGCCCTGCCGCTTCGCATGCCGCGCCTACAAATGGAATTTTTCGCAATTCTTTTTTCATTATCCATTTGAAACGCGATTTGAGCCAGCCGTACACCACAAAAATATCGAATATGCTTTGATGATTTGCCACAAAAATATAAGAAATATCTCTTTCGAAATTCTCGACGCCCTTTATTTCCACTTTTATAAATGCCAGCCAACAAGCCAATCGGCTCCACGTTCGAGCCGGGAAATAAGTAATTTCCTTATCGCCAAAAACATGAGCAAAAATGTAGGTCGAAACCGCAGTAAGAAGAGTTAACACCGCCAAAACAGGTACATATATCAACCATTGATAGAGAAAAAAAAGTGTTTTTCCGATAAATTTCATAATGGTAAGATTTTTTTTTAAAAAAATATAAAATGCAAAATTAATAAAAAATGACTAATACGTTTCTTTTTTTTACATAAACGACATATTACACCGATTTATTACACAATCAAAGGTTTCCAAATGAATAAGAATTTGTACATTTGCAGAAAAAATAATTTGTTTCAGTTATGGCGACCGAAATTTATAGCGAACAATTAGTAGAAATCGAAATGAATGTCCGTAAAGGCGGAAATCCATTTGGTTTTGTATTTCCACAAGGCGACATTCAGGGGATTGAAAAAATTGAAAATTTATTGAAACAAGCAGGCGGAAAACCCGATATGTGCGATTTGTCTGATTTTTCGAAAGGCGGAAACGGAAAAGCAAAGCCCGAATATATCATTACTTTCAATAATGACAGTAATACAATTTTAGTTATTGAATGTAAAAAAATGGCAAGTCAGCACGCTTCCGAGCGACTGAATAAGCCGAAAAAATATGCTGTTGATGGTGTTTTATACTATGCCAAATTTTTGAAGTCGGATTACAATGTGGTGGCAATCGCTGTGAGCGGAACGAAAAAAGACAGCTGCAAAGTTTCTACTTTTTATTGGCAAAAGGGGCTTGATGGCTACACGGAATTAAACAAAGCAAATGATATTATTCTTGAGCCTCTCAACTATTTAAAGTTGATAAAAGGCGAGCGTATTCAAAAAAAATATTCTATAGAAGAAATACGTGAAACGGCTCTAAATATGCACGATGCCCTACGTGAAATCAAAATGACGGAGCGCAGCAAGCCTATTTTTATTGCGGGAATTTTAATCGCCCTGCAAGACCCCGATTTTGAAAAAGAATACGCAAACAGCGCCTCGTTTAACTCCGTTATATCAAAGTTAATCAATGCGATAGAAAACATTTTGCGACAAAACGACGTTAAGCAGGAAAGCATAACCAATATTGTACAAATATTTAAAAATATCGCTTCAAGTCCGAAATTTAAAGATATACCCCTCTCTAATACAAATTCAATTCTCTGGTATATAGAACAATTGGAAATGAAAATTAAACCGATGATGAACTATGCCGATGTTACGTTGGACGCGCTGGGGGTTTTTTATCACGAATTTGTAAAATATTCGGGCGGCGACGGCAAAGGCTTGGGTATTGTACTGACGCCGCAGCATCTTACTGAATTTATGGTGGAAGTAAGCGGAGCAAACAAAAACAGCCGTGTGGTGGACATTTGCGCGGGTTCGGGCTCCTTTTTGGTGTCGGCAATGAGCAAAATGTTCAAGGAGGCAAACGATGAAGAAATCTATAAAATAAGGCAAAATGGCTTGTATGGCGTGGAATTGGACAACGAACTTTACACGCTTTGCATTACAAATATGATTGTGCGCAAAGACGGAAAGTCCAACATTTATCACGATGATTGTTTCAATCCTGCCATTAAAAAAACATTGAAAGAAAAGCAGTTAACCGTTGGCTTAATCAACCCGCCTTATTCACAGCCAGATGAAGAGTTGCAATTTGTAGAATGTTTGCTTGATGTACTTTCGCCACAAGGAATGGCAGTTGTAGTTGTTCCGATGAGCTGTGCGCTGGGCACAAAATTTCAGGAAACGCGCGAGCGGCTGTTCAAAAAGCACACATTAAAAGCCGTTTTCAGTATGCCCGATGATATTTTTTACTCCAACAATGCAAGTACC
>Ga0099364_10000619_pt1 | contig 22214 bp, 23 predicted proteins | sample TergutTh196P3_FD_73070 | JGI IMG/M metagenome (GOLD analysis project Ga0099364, IMG submission 73070) | Microcerotermes parvus P3 segment gut microbial communities from Pointe-Noire, Republic of the Congo - Th196 P3 | ecosystem: Host-associated > Arthropoda: Insects > Digestive system > Gut ...
GAAAGAAGGCGGTGTGAATATGTACAGCGTATCAAGACTGATAAAGGAATTGCCTGAGAATTATGAGGAGGAATGCACACGGCAGGGGGCAGTCCGGCGATGGCGCGGTGCAAAAAACGCAGGCGATATGGGGAAATGCTTATACTATAACAAAAATTCAAATTCCAAATCATGTTTAAGCGGTATGTTGTCTACACCAAGTAAAGGTATTGATGGTTTTAGTTTTCTTGACACTTCCATTGCGTTGAAATGTACCGCCACCCAATCAAAACTTTTTCTTTGATAAAAACGAATTGCGCCTGTCATATCATTTGAAGTAACGAGCCAAACACGGCGACAATTATTTTCTTTAGCGATAGCTACAACCGAATCAATTAAAGCTGTCCCAATTCCTTTATTATCTTCAAGGCTGTTCAACGTTACGATTTCGCACTCGGAGTTTTCAATGCTATAAGTTATCACACCATTGATTTTATTCTCCGATAAAGAGACAAAACCCGGTAATAGCGTAGTATCTATCGCCCTTCCGCGCGAAATACAAGGAGGACAATTCCATTCTTCGGCTAATATTTTATTTACAGCTTCGCGATATTCTGCACATATAGCTTGTATATTTACACAAGGTGCTGTAACAATTTTAACTTTCTCACCATCAATAGTAACCGCCTGCTTGTCGCTGATTCGCTTTAATTCAAGTTTGGAATAATACTTGTCAATACATTCGTCATCGTTGCCCCAATAATTATGACCGTAATGCATATACAAATAAAAATCTATAATCGAAAGTGCGGTAAAGTCGCCGTTCAAATCCGGGGCAAGTGCAGGATTATCGCCATCATCTACTACTATATCTTTTTGAACGAGAGCTGAGCCAGCAGATGTGCTTACATAGAGCTTACCTTTTTCTATATGCTCAATAATTAGCTTATCTACACCTTTTCGTTTTAGCTCTTGCAAAAGGAAAAACGTGTTCCCGCCGCCCACGAAAATATAATCAGTGTTAGATATGATTGTCTTTATTGTTTCGGGGGAGGCGGTTGAAATCTCTAATTCCTCAACGGCAAGACCAAGCTTTTGTAGTGATGCCCTATCCGTATCAACATAAAACGCATCTTTCTCCGGCAAAGCCGCAGTAGGAATGAACACTACCCTTTTCCCTGCCAAATCTCCCCCCACAAATTTAGGGAGTAAATTAGCCACCTCTGTGAAATATGATGCTAAAAACAACTTTTTCATTTTAATCTCCATGTAAAAATATAAATACTGCCATTCAGTTGTCTTACCTACCGCTAACGCAGAAAATAATTCTACTAATAATTCTACCATATCCATCTAACGAACACAATCAACCGTACCTGTCCATTCCGACTATCCAGACCCGTTTACGGGTAGCAAGAATACAAAGGCAAACAAAACCACCAGTTTCACCGGTGGTTTCGTTTTGCAAATATAAAACTTGAATTATTTTTGCTTTACTGATAAAATCATAAGGATAATCAGTATAAGACGGGGGAGAGGCAAGCGTGCAGCCTAAAAAGAAACCGACCTTAAAAGAATTGATGATTATGCAGGGCAAAATCAAGCCGGATGGGGCAAAGGATGTAAAACCGCCGTCAAGACCGGCTGCACAAAAACCGCCGACTCCTAGTTTCGCGCCGAAAACAAATTGGCAGGAGACGCGTGACGACCGCCTTAAAACGATCATTGAAAAAGATCCTGAGCTTGCCGCCGGGATTTTAAAGAAATTATTTTTAAATAAAAATAAGGATTGATTAAATTAAATGGTTGAAGCTGCGATTGAAGTTTTAAGACAGCGTGTTTCGCCGGAGCTTGTCGTGTTTTTCATCTCTATGCTGCCAGTGCTGGAGCTGCGCGGAGGTCTTATCGCGGCGTCTGTCTTGGGGATTCCGTGGGGAAGGGCCGCTATAATCTGTATTATTGGCAATATGCTGCCTGTACCGCTTATTTTGTTGTTTTTTAACAAGATCATTGAAACGCTGAAAAAGACGAAAAAGTTTAAGAAGCTTGCGGAAAAATACGAAATGAAAGTAATAAAAGGCGCTGAGGAGCTGCGGAAAAACCACCCTAAGGGCTTGTTGTTCGCGATTTATCTTTATGTCGCGATTCCGATACCGTTTACCGGCACCGGCACCGGATCGCTAATCGCATCTTTCTTAGGAATACCGATTAAACGCTCGTTTTTTGCGATTGCGGCAGGCGTATGCACCTCCGCCGTCGTAATGCTTGTGCTTACATATTTCTTCCCGATGCTGTTCGGGTTTAGGGAATAGAACCGGCTTACGTAACCTCAACATCAAGCTTTGTTCCGGAAATCATAAACAGTATGCTGTTGTCAACCATAACGTCGATACGAAAATAGGGTCTTAGCAGGTTTAAAAGCCCCTGCGCCGGCAGCATTGGCGTCATAACGCCCGGCGGATCCCCGCTTTTGCCCTGCGAATGCGATATGGTTACGCGCCCGCCTGTCTTTAAAACCCGCGTCAAATGTAAGGCTGCGCTCTTTGGGTCGGTAAAGTGGGGGAACGTACTTAAAAAAAAGCATGCGTCAAACGCAAGCCCTAAGATGTCGAAATAATCGGCGCATAAAAACTCCACGCGCGGGTCTTTGAGCTTCTCTTTCGCGCGTATGATCATGTTCTCGGCAAAGTCCACCGCCAGTATCATAGACGGCTCATATTTAAGAAGATACGGTTCCAGAAGGCCCGTGCCGCAGCCTACGTCGAGTATGCTGCAGCCGGGCTTTAAATCGCTGAGATGCAATACCGTGCGCAGGTTTTCAGGATCATGTATGGCCTTTGAATCCCACGCCGCCGCGCGTTCGTTAAAAAAAGCGCGTGTATCGTACATAGAATACCCCCTACGTCTTTTTGTGTGCGGAAGACTCCGCGCGCCTTGCGGCGTATTCTTCATGCGCCTTGAGCAGCTTGCTCCAATCGGAGTTAAGCTGGCCGTCCTTAGAGTATATACCGGCCTTGTGAAGCCATGAATTTTTGTGCTCGTGATCTTTTTTGGGCCACATGTCGTCAATGAGGCTCGTATCCGGTGGGTTTTCGGTTTCCTCGGCTTCCGCCGGTGCTTTCGATTCGCCCGAGTTCTTGCTTGAAATGAAGCTGTCGTACTTTTGAACCTCCGCAAGCGCTGCCGTGCGCTCCTGCTTTAACTGCGCAAGACGCGCTTTGCCTTCCTCTGAATCCACGGGTACGATCCGGTACTTTGAAGGGTCGCCGCTTTCGTCGGGAATCCCGATGATGCCCTCTTTCTGCATCGCGGAAGTATAGCTTACGCCATAGTAATCCTTGCCGTTTTGCTCTATGGATTGAAGAAACCTGCCTTTGTGAAGAAGCGCCATGTTGATGCCGTTGTCATTCGGGGAATTGTGCTTTGCCCATGAGAAGACCGCGTTGTTGTAGTTATAAAACATACCTACCGCCATTTTTCTGCCTCCTGTCTGTCCTATACAATCAAGTTAAACTGATTCCCGTGCTTACTTGCGCATAAATTCCTGCGCCGCCTGAGCGCTGCCGGTTCTCTCCCATTCGTCGAAGCCCGCCATAATCCTGTCCCTTGTCTCATAGCAGACGCCCGGCAAACCGCCGCCCCAAATCTTTTCAGCGGCTGCAAACCCCTTTAACACGGCGTTCTTCAAAAGCCCGATTTTTTCAGGATCGCCGCCCGACAAACCGATTGCAAAGTTAAGTATCCTTTCGGCGGTCTTCTTAGCGCCCCATTCGCCGTCCTCTGAAATTGCGCTTTGCGCTTCGGCGGGCGAGTTGCCTATAACGCCTTTCAACATGCTTTTAAGCGTGCCGTTACCGGCCTTGCCCGCATGCTTTGCCTGATAGCTCAAATTCGACTCGACCATTTTACGAAAAGCGCCGAGATTTCCTTTCATATCACTTTTAATTTCACGGATTTTATCGGCGCCGATTGTGCCGTTCCTGTTGTATACGCTGTTGTGCGGCGCGTGATGTTTGTTTTCTGCTTTGTCGCCGGTTTTCACCGTTTCTTTTTCCGACGCGGATTCTTTGGGCGGAGCTTCCGGTATTTTGTTTTCGGACGCTGCTGCTTTACTTCCAAACTCGGCCCTGTCGTGCCTGTCGCGGTTGGTAAAGACGATAGATTTCCCTTTTGTGTCTCTCATTATTTCCTTGATGCTTGTGCCGTCTCTTGTTTTTGGCGCTCCCATTGTAATTGGACCGCTGATTTTCATGATAGCTCCTCCTTGCCTGTTGTAACATTCTCGGCGTCTTGCCTAAAATATGTTGGGTACTACTGCCTTATAACACCTACAATACCTATATCGTCCGCCTTTAAAAATACTTTAATAAAATTGGTAAAAATTTTTAAAAAATTAAAAAGCGCAAACATTTCGCCTGCGCTCCTGTTTTCCGTTATTTCTTCCCATTGCTATATTATAATACGCTTTCGCCGCCGTAGACCGCAAAGCTTCCGAGCATGCTTTCGATTTTCAGCAGCCGGTTGTATTTTGCCGTTCTGTCGGAGCGGGAGAGAGAGCCCGTCTTAATTTGTCCGGCGCTTGTCGCGACCGCGATGTCCGCGATTGTGGCGTCCTCGGTTTCGCCGGAGCGGTGCGATATGACCGCTGTATACCCCGCGCGCTTCGCCGTCTCAATCGCGTCAAGGGTTTCGGTGAGCGTGCCGATTTGGTTTACCTTGATGAGGATAGAATTGCACACGCCCTCTTCGATGCCTTTTGTAAGCCGTTTTACGTTTGTAACGAACAAATCGTCGCCAACAAGCTGAACCTTTGAACCAAGCCGTGATGTTAGCTGCCTATAGCCGCTCCAGTCGTTTTGGTCAAGACCGTCCTCGATCGACGCAATCGGGAATTCGCCGCACAATTTTTCATAAAAATCGATCATTTCATGGGCGGAAAGGCTTCGGTTCTCGCCTTTCAGCTCATACTTTTTTGAATCCCTGTCGTAAAACTCACTGGAGGCCACATCGAGCGCGATTTTAATATCGCGGCCCGCTTTAAATCCCGCGGTTTCAATCGCCCGGATTATGACCTCTATCGCCTCGCGGTTTGACTTTAAATTCGGGGCAAAGCCGCCCTCGTCGCCGACTGATGTATTTTCGCCCATGCCGCGCAGCACGGATTTGAGCGCGTGAAACACCTCGGCGCCTGTTTGTATGGCTTTTGAAAAGGTTTCGGCGCCGATGGGCATGATCATAAACTCCTGAAAATCGACGGAGTTATCAGCGTGGGCGCCACCGTTTAAAATATTCATCATCGGCGTGGGGAGGAGCTTTGCGTTTGTTCCGCCAAGATACTGGTAAAGCGGCAGCCCGTGATAATCGGCGCCGGCGTGCGCAACGGCAAGCGATACGCCTAATATCGCGTTTGCGCCGAGCTTTGATTTGTTTTCCGTGCCGTCCATCGCGATCATCTTTTGATCGATAGCTATCTGCTCCGTAACGTCGTATTTACCGGCCAGCGACGGCGCTATGATCTCATTTACATTGGAAACTGCTTTCAATACGCCTTTTCCGGCGTATCGCGACTGATCGCCGTCACGTAACTCCGCGGCCTCAAACTCGCCTGTCGACGCTCCTGATGGAACCCGCGCGCATCCATACGCGCCGGACTGCGTGAAAACCTCCACCTCAAGCGTTGGGTTCCCGCGTGAATCTAGTATTTCTATCGCCGATATATCAGCTATCTTTGCCACGTTTAATTCTCCTTTAAGTATAGTTTGTTGTAATTATACTGCCCGCATACTGTTTCGGCATACATTTTTCTTTATATTAGCAGTTGATTTATTACCACATTTTGTGTATAATTAATTGTTATTAAGGGTGAGGAGACTATATTTGGAAACATCGCGGAAAAATACGGTGGATTTAGAGGAATTCTATGCGTACATAGAGCATGTGCGGTCGTATAACGACGCGGTCTTTGAAGCTACGGCAAAAACGCCGAAGGCGTACGCAAGACACTACGGCTGCCAACAAAACGTAAGCGACGGCGAAAAGATAAACGGCATGCTTCTTCATATGGGTTATGTCTTGTGCGAAAGCCCCGAGGACGCCGATTTAGTGCTGTATAACACTTGTGCTGTGAGGGAAAACGCAGAAGACCGCATCTTCGGCAACGTAGGCGCGCTCAAGCATGCGAAGAGCCAAAACCCCCGCATGGTTGTGTGCCTTTGCGGGTGTATGGTGCAGCAGGAGCATATCGTTGAAAAGATAAAAAAATCATACCCGTATGTAGATTTGCTGTTCGGCACCCATGCGGTGAAAAGCTTTCCTAAAATGCTGTACAGCCGCTTAAACGGCGAATCGAGGCAGTTTGATATCACCGAATTAAAAGGCGAAATCATCGAGGGGCTTCCGGTGTTCCGCGATGGCGCTGTAAAAGCTTTTTTGCCGGTCATGTATGGCTGTGATAATTTTTGCACATACTGCGTAGTACCGCTTGTACGCGGGCGCGAGCGCAGCCGCGACCCTGCGGATATCCTCAACGAGGCCAAAGCCCTTGTCGATAATGGCTACAAGGACATCACGCTTCTTGGGCAAAACGTCAATTCATACGGAAAGAATTTACCTGAGCCTATAAACTTTTCTTCGCTTCTTAAAAAGATCGCCGGGATTGACGGCGATTTTAGGATCCGGTTTATGACGTCCCACCCGAAAGACTGCACGCGCGAGCTGATCGACACAATCGCCGCATACGATAAGATTTGCAAGCACATCCACTTGCCGGTTCAGTCAGGCTCCGACAGGATACTCGCCGCCATGAACAGGCGCTATACAAGGGCCGATTACCTTGCGCTTATCGATTACGCTAAAGAAAAAATCCCAGAAATCAGCTTTACAAGCGATATTATCGTCGGGTTTCCGGGTGAGACGGACGAGGATTTTGAAGACACCCTTTCGCTTGTGTGTAAAGTTAGATACCTTTCGCTGTTTACCTTCCTATACTCAAAGAGGGTCGGCACAAAGGCGGCGGAGATGGATGATAACGCCACTTCTGAAGAAAAATCCCGCCGCTTTCAGAAGCTGCTTGATCTCCAGCAGGAAATCGGCAGCGCTAAATACGCGGAGCTTATAGGGAAAAATATCCGCGTTTTAGCCGAAGGGACCGGTAAAACGGGCGATGAATATCTTACGGGGCGAAGCGAAGCGGGCGTCATTGTGGATTTCATAGGGCCAAAAGAAAAAATCGGCGAGTTTGTTAACGTTAGTATTACCGGAGCGCTCAACTGGGCTGTTCTGGGTGAAATAAATAATGAATCGAGGGACAAATAAATGGATGTTATCAGCGCGGCAAGAGAGCTTGGCAAGACAATACAGGCGGACGAAAGATATAAAAGGATCGTTGCGACGCAGGAGAAAAACGACGCCGACAAGGATTTGCAGGACGCGATCGGCGCGTTTAATTTACAGCGTACACAGCTAAACTTAGAGGTGCAAAAACCTGAAAAGGACACCGAGAAAATCAAGGAGCTTGACGCTGAATTAAAAGAGATGTACCAGAAAATTTTTGAAAACGAAAATATGAAAGCGTTTTCAGCCGCGAAAAGCGATATGGAAGAAATGATCGGGCATATCAACATGATTATCAGCGGCAGCGCAAGCGGACAAGACCCTGATTTAATCGATCCGTCCGCGGCAAGCTGTGCAAGCGGATGCGGCGGATGTACCGGCTGTAAATAAGCATTTATGAATGTTAAGGCATAATACCTTATATTATGTTTGCACGTGACAAAAAAATAAGGGGGACTGCTTTGTGGCGGAACTTTCACCGATGATGCAGCAATATTTCCGCATCAAGGAGAAGCACAAGGAGCATATTCTGTTCTTTCGGCTCGGTGATTTTTACGAGATGTTTTTCGATGACGCCCATCTCGGGTCAAAGGAACTGGGGCTTACGTTGACGGGCCGCGACTGCGGGCTTAAAGAACGCGCGCCCATGTGCGGTGTTCCGCACCACAGTTGTGAGAATTATATCGCGAAGCTTGTGCGTCGAGGTTATAAGGTTGCAATCTGCGAACAGACGGAGGACCCTGCGTTTGCTAAGGGCGTTGTCAGCCGCGAAGTCGTGCGCGTCATCACGCCGGGCACAGTCTTGGAAAACAATCTTTTAACAGAGGACAGCAACAACTTTTTATGCTGTATTTTTCTTGACGAGAAAGGCTGCGGGCTTGTTTTCGCCGATATCTCGACCGGTGAAATGAACCTTATTGAAAGCGAAACGGTGGATGATTCCGCGATTATGAGCGAGCTTGCGCGGTATTCCCCGCGCGAAGTTGTGTTTAACACGGCATTTTTGGATAAAAAAGAAATCGCGAAATATATGCGCGAAAAGCTAAGCTGCACGGCTGATTTATTGAGCGACGAGACTTTTTCGGACGAGGCGTCTACACCGGCTGTGTTAAACCATTTTGGAAAAGCAAGCCTCGAGGATATCGGGCTAAACGGCAGAGAAAGATGCGCAAAAGCGCTTGGCGCGATGCTTTTGTACCTTTTAGAAACGCAAAAGCAAGGCATTGAGCGATTAGTAACGTTAAATATCCAGGAAGAAAGCCGTTACATGGAGCTTGATTCATCGGCAAGAATGAACCTCGAGCTATTGCATACGCTGCGCACGAAGGAGCGCCGCGGCTCGCTTTTATGGGTCTTGGATAAAACAAAAACACCCATGGGCAAGCGACTTATTAAATCATGGATTTTAAGACCGCTCACAAGCCCCGCCGAGATTGAAAAACGCTTAAACGCTGTAGAAGAATTGTATAAAAATGAAGTAAAGCTAAAAACCTTAACAGAAGAACTCGGCGGGATATTCGACATAGAAAGGCTGCTGACACGCATTGTATACGGAAATGCAAACCCGCGTGAATATAAAACCTTAGCTCAGGCTATTACAAGGCTGCCGGGGATAAAATCCGCGCTGGAAAATGTAAAGTCTAATAACTTGACAAAGATATACGGCGGGATTGACCTGCTTGAAGATGTGGAAACACTGATCAGTTTAGCGGTTATGGACGAGCCTCCGGTTACGTTGAAAGACGGCGGCGTAATAGCAAAAGGGTATGATCAGGAGCTTGACGGGCTTCGCTCGCTGGTCTCGAACGCACAGGGATACTTAGCGGAGCTTGAAGTAAAAGAGCGCGAAAAAACCGGCATCAAGAACCTGAAAATCGGGTACAACAAAGTGTTCGGGTACTATCTTGAGGTGACGAAATCATACCTTGAGCTGGTTCCGGAAGCGTATATAAGAAAGCAAACGCTTGCGGGATGCGAGCGGTACATCATACAGGAGCTCAAGGAGCTTGAGGAAAAAATACTTACGGCACGCGACAAATCCATCGCGATTGAGCAGAAATTGTTCGAGGATATGCGGGGGAAGGTTATCTCGCAGCTTCACAGGATTCAGCGGACGGCTACGGCAATCGCAAAGCTCGACGTGCTTTCCTCTTTTGCCGGCGTATCGCTTGAAAACCGCTACATAAGGCCAATAATCGGCACAAACGATGTTATTGAAATCAAAGACGGGCGGCATCCCGTGATTGAGCAAGTGCTGGAGGACGCCCCGTTTGTGCCTAACGACACGCTGCTCGACCGCGGCGAAAACCAGATTTCGATCGTAACGGGGCCGAATATGGCGGGTAAATCCACTTTTATGCGCCAGACCGCGCTGATTGTGCTGATTGCCCAAATCGGCTGCTTTGTTCCGGCGGCGGCCGCGAAAATCGGCATCGTTGACGGAATTTACACGCGGATTGGGGCCTCCGACGACATTGTGACGGGGCAGTCCACGTTTATGGTCGAGATGTGCGAGGTGGCGCAGATTTTAAAGTCCGCAACGGAAAAATCCCTGCTGATACTCGACGAGATCGGGCGTGGAACGTCCACATACGACGGCATGAGCATCGCACGGGCCGTGATAGAGTATGCAGCCGACAAGAAAAAGCTGGGCGCGAAAACGCTTTTTGCGACGCACTACCACGAGCTCACCGAGATGGAGGACTCTTTTTCCTGTGTGAAAAATTATAATACCGCCGTTAAAAAACGCGGGGACGACATCACGTTTTTACATAAAATTATCAGAGGCGGCGCCGACGACAGCTATGGGATCGAGGTTTCGAAGCTTGCAGGCATCCCCCAGTGGATTATAGAGCGGGCGTTCGAGGTGCTGACAGACCTGGAAAGCGCAAGGCCTGTACGGGAGAAAAAACGCGGGAACAAGCATGATAACCGCGAAAACAAAACAGATCAGGTCATTCTGCTCGGTGCGCCGAGTAAGGTGGACGAGGCCCTTAAAGCTTTAGACCTTAACACTCTTACGCCAATTGAGGCGTTGACATTTTTATATAAGCTGAAAGAGATGGCCGGAGGTTGATTATGCCGACGATTAAGGTATTGGAAAAATCAGTTGCGGAATTGATTGCGGCGGGCGAGATTGTTGAGCGTCCGGCCTCGGTTGTCAAGGAGCTTGTGGAAAACTCGATAGACGCGGGAGCCACCGATATTTCCGTGGAAATCAAAGGCGGCGGAATCAGGTTGATCCGAGTGATGGACAACGGCTGCGGCATCTCACAAAACGACGTGCCTAAAGCATTTTTGCGCCATGCGACAAGCAAGGTGCGGACGGAGAAAGACCTTGACGGGATTTTAACGCTTGGGTTTCGCGGCGAGGCGCTGGCTTCGGTCGCCGCGATGAGTAAAGTGGAGCTTGCGACAAAAACCGCAGGCGAAACCGAGGGCACATCATATACAATAGAAGGCGGGGAGGCGTCCGGTATTGTTCCTGCAGGTCGGCCAAACGGCACGACTATCACCGTGCGGGATATTTTTTACAACACGCCGGCCCGCATGAAATTCTTGAAAAAAGACGTCGCGGAGGGCAACAGCGTAGCTCAAGTCGTGGACAAATGCGCACTTTCACACCCGGAAATCTCTTTTCGCTTTATACGTGACGGCGCGCTGAAATTAAAGACGTCAGGCGGAGGGGATTTACTCGCCGTCATCTATGAGATATACGGGCGCGATTTTTCTGAGGAGCTTATCCCCGTTGATTATACATACGAAAATTTTGCGCGGGTAACAGGATATGTATCGAAGCCATCCGGCGTAAAGCCGAGCCGCTCCTACCAGACTTTTTTCATCAATAACCGCTTTGTTAAGACGAGAACGGGCATGGCGGCGCTGGAGGAAGCGTACAAAAATAAAATAATGGCGGGAAAATTCCCCGCGTGTGTTTTAAGCATTGAGCTCGACGCCGCGGCGGTTGACGTAAACGTGCACCCGGCGAAGACGGAGGTCCGTTTCGTAAATGAAAAACCTGTGTTCAGCTGCGTGTATTATGCCGTGAAATCGGCGTTGGGAGCGCTTGAATCGCCGTTCAGGGCGATGGCGGAGGATACAAAGCAGGCAAGGTTTACGGCGCGGGAATTCAGGGAACAATTCTTATCTGAAGCAAAAAAGCCGGAGCCCTCTGTTTTCGCTTATAAAAACCGCATGGAATCCGATTTTAGCAGGCCCGTTAAAATGAATGCGGCTTCACTTGACATCAGCGTTAATGAAGAATCCCCCGCATATGACAAAAATCATGGCGCAATATTTGATAAAATTGCAGCAAATAAAGAAAATACCGCCACTAATATTAAAGTGGAGCCTGCGCTTTTGGAAGAAAGCCTGTTGGAGCCGTCGGCGAACCTGCTTGTAATCGGCGAGGTTTTTGGCACATATATATTGATTGAGGGCGATGACGGCCTTCTGCTTGTGGACAAGCACGCGGCGCATGAGCGGATTCTGTACGAAAAGCTTAAAGAGAACCGCGGACATGGCGGGCGACAGGTACTTTTGACGCCGCAAACCGTCGTGCTTTCAAGAGATGAGTATACGGCGGTGTCGGAAAATTATATGGCGCTTGAGGAGATTGGCTTTTTGGCGGAGGATTTCGGCGAAAACACGGTAGTCGTGCGGGAAATCCCGATTGAGCTTGATAAGGACGACGTGTCGTATCTTTTGCGCGAGATTGCGGATAAGCTTAAAAACAACGCAAAGGACTTAAATCCCAACACACTCGACAGGCTTTATTACAGCATCGCGTGCCGAAGCGCGCTAAAGGCGGGCGACAAAAACAGCGGCGAGGAGCTCTTGGAGCTTATAAGGCAGATGACGAAAGACCCGCCGGTTACGCATTGTCCGCACGGCAGGCCGGTGTTTGTCAGAATCGGGCGACGCGAGATTGAAAAAAGATTTGGAAGGCTGGGCTTGTGAGCAGGAAGACTCCATTGGTTATTGTGCTGGGACCCACGGCGACCGGCAAAACCGAAATTGCCGTATATCTTGCAAAAGCGTTTCAGGGCGAAGTCATCGGGGCCGATTCGATGCAAATATACAAGCATATGGATATCGCGACGGCAAAGCCCAATGAAGAAGAGATGGGCGGCGTCCCTTACCATTTGATTGATTTTCTCGACTTCGGCGAAAGCTTTTCCGTGGCGCAGTATGTAGCGCTTGCGAAAAAGACGATCGCCGGTGTTTGCGAAAGGGGAAAGCTGCCGGTTCTTTGCGGCGGGACAGGGCTTTATATCAGCTCGCTTGCCGACAACATAAGCTTTGAGGAGCATACGGGCCAAAGTGAAATCAGAAATAAGCTAAAGTCGGTTTTAGAGGAAAAGGGTGCTTTGTACCTTCACGGCGAGCTTTCGAAATGCGATCCCATTCTTGCCGGGAAGCTGCACCCGAACAATACGGGCAGGGTATTACGGGCGCTTGAGGTGTTCGAGAGCACGGGAGTCCCGATGAGCGAGCACCAGAAAAAAGCAAGGCAAAACCCGCCGGAATACGATCTTTGCATGATTGGGCTTTGTTATCATGACCGCCAAAAGCTGTACGACAGGATCGACGAGCGCGTCGATAAGATGATGAAGCAGGGTCTGCTTTTAGAAGCAAAAGCGCTTTTGGATTCAGGGCAGATGGGCGGTACGGCGCGGCAGGCAATCGGCTACAAGGAGCTTGAGCGCTTCTTTAGCGGCAGGGAAACCAAAAGCGCCGCGATTGAAGCTATAAAACGCGAGACGCGCAGGTACGCAAAGCGGCAGATGACGTGGTTTCGGCGCGACAAACGCATAAACTGGATTGCCGTCGATGCATGTGACGCAAAACGTGAAGCATTTTTGATTTTACAGGAATTTCAGAAGGGAGAACAGACATGAATCTTCAAGAAGCGTTTCTGAACCAGATAAGGATTACAAAGGCTCCGGTGTCGGTGTATCTGACGGGAGGTCAGCACCTGAAAGGCGTAATAATGGGCTTTGACAATTTCTCATTTATGCTTGACATGGGCGGAAAGCAAGCCCTTGTCTATAAGCATGCGGTTTCCTCCGTCGTTCCATACGCGCCCGTCACGCTTTTTAAGGAAGATGAAAAGAAAAATAGCGGCGGCGATATGGAATGACCAGGATTCCCGAAAAAATCATAGCGGGGCTTCTTGTATTGTTTTTAATCATAACCGTCGGATATCAGGTTTACCTTGGAGTTTACGGCACAATCAGAACCGAGACGGTTTACGATTATACGGTGTCGCGCGCAATCACTGCGGACGGCATTGCGATACGCTATGAAACGGTGCTCGGCGACAGGCCGGGAGGGATTGAAAACAGCATATTTGACGACGGTACGCGGGTTTCGGTGGGTGAGAACATCGCCGAGTTTTACAAAAACGAGCAGAGCAACATAGGTCTTAGGCGTATGCGCGAGCTTGAATCGGAAATAAGGATGCTCAGGGACGCGCAGGACCGTTCCGTCAACAATTTTTCAACCGCCGATATGCTAAACCGCGACATCAAGGAACAGCTTGCCGGTCTTACGAAAGCTTCAGACAGCCGGCGTTTTTACGCAGCCGCGGACATCAAAAACGAGTTGAAATCGCTTTTTAATAAAAGGCAGGTCGCGACGGGACAAGTCCTAAACTACAACGAGCGCATCGAAGAGCTGGAGTCGGAGTATGCAAGATTTTTAAACACGGACGCCGACAGCTATACCGTAATCACGCAAGCGCCGGTGTCGGGGTTCTTTTCAAGGAATGTCGACGGATATGAAGAGGCGCTCAAGCCGGATATCGTCAAAAGCTTTACTGTCGCCGATTACCTTTCGTTTATAGACGCGCCTAAAAGAACGCCGCCGACCGACAAAATCGGCAAAATCGTAACGACGCAGAACTGGACGTTTGCGGCGGCCTGCGATAAGCATAACCTCGACGCGATCCGTGCGGGACAGGAGGTCACGCTGGTTTTCGACGCGGTCAACCAAAGGGTTCCCGCAATCATCGATGAAATTTTACAGGATAAGGACGAAGACAGAATCGTGATTCTGTTAAGGTGCAACCAGGTTTCAGGAGATATTCTGGCGCTTCGGCACACGTCTGCCGTTATCGCGTTCAACCAATACACCGGCGTCAGGATCAACATGCCTGATATCAGGTTTCAGGGCGACCAGCGCGGCGTTTACGTCCTTGACAGGAACACGGTGCGCTTTAAGCTGATAGACCCCATTTACGAGGAGCAGAATTTCATCCTGTCAAGGCTGATACCGCCCGACGTAAGGGACGATAAGTACGTAAACCTGTTCGATCAGGTAATTACAAGAGGAATTGATTTAAGCGATGGAAAAGTCATACAGTAATATTTCGGAGAATCTAAAGCGGCTGAGGTTTGAAATAGGCGAGAGCATACAAAAATATGGGCGCGGCAACGGCGGCGTAAAGCTGATGGCCGTGACGAAAACGATCCCGGTTGAAGCCGTAAACGAAGCGGTCAGGCTGGGCGTAGACCTGTTAGGAGAAAACAAAGCGCAGGAGCTTCTCTTAAAATATGACGGTTACGATAAAAACGTCGTAAAGATACATTTCATCGGGCATTTACAGAGCAATAAGGTAAGGCAGATAATCGGCAAGGTTTCGATGATCGAGTCGGTCGACGGCGTAAGCCTTGCGCGTGAAATCGACAAACAGTCGCACAAAAACGGTATCAAAACAGACGTGCTTGTCGAAGTAAATATTGGCGGCGAAGCTTCAAAATTCGGGGTTTTTCCCCAGCGGCTAGAAGAACTTCTGGCAGAACTTTCTAATTTCCCCCATATCGCGGTCAAAGGGCTCATGGCTATCCCCCCGTTTAGCGACGACGTTCTGCAAACCGAAAAATATTTTTCGGCGATGCACGAACTATTTGTTGACATAAGGGGTAAAAATATAGATAATGTTAGTATGGATGTTTTGTCGATGGGAATGTCCGGGGATTTTAAAGAGGCCATTAAACACGGCTCTAACATTATCCGCATAGGCACCGCGCTGTTTGGCGCAAGGGATTATTCCTAAGAAAATATCTTGGAGGTTACGGCATGGGAATTGTTGATAAATTTAAAAATTTTATAGGATATCCGGAGGATGATTACTACGACGATACGGAAGGGGCGACGGCGCGTCTGCCGGATTACGGCAACAACGGCTACACGGAGCCTCAGACTTCCGACGACAAGCGCTCCAATAAGGTAGTAAACATCCACGCGACGACGCAGCTTCAGGTCGTACTCGTAAAGCCCGAGCGATTCGAGGACGCAAGCGGTATAGCCGACCATTTAAACGCAAAACGCACAATCGTTTTAAACCTTGAATCCGCGAACAAGGATGTAACGCGCAGGCTGATAGACTTTTTAAGCGGCGTCGCATACGCGAACAACGGCCAGATTAAGCGCGTTGCAAACAGTACATACATTATCACGCCGTATAACGTAGGCATCATGGGCGACCTGTTAGACGAGCTTGAAAGCAGCGGCGTGTTCTTTTAAGAACAAATACGCTGTAATTTCAATCCGGTTCACCGTGTTATACTGGACAGGCTTTTTAATGTTGGGAGCTCCGGCGTGAAAACAGCCGCCGGTGTTCCCGGCGATTTTGTATAAGAACCTGTATTCAATAATGAGGAATGCCGACACGGCGAAGCGAATATTTCGCAGTGCAAGGCAAATTTTTGAAGTAATGCTTTGTGCATTGCAAGAAAATTTAACGCAGCAATGCGGAAAATTCGCCGCCGGGGCGGTGTTTCGAATATTGAATACAGGTTCTAAGGATTATTATTTTAAGGGGGAAGAAGCATGACTCCTAACGAGATACACAACAAGCGATTTGAAAAGGCTATGAGCGGCTACCGCCCGGAGGACGTCGGGGTATTTTTGGCGGAGGTTGCCGATTATGTTGAAGAGCTTATTGACGCGAAAACCGAGCTTGAGCAGAAAATTCTTGTGCTTGCCGAAAAGCTTGAGGAATACCGCGAGGATGAGGACAGCCTTCGCGCCGCGTTAATCGGGGCGCAGAAGCTTGGCGACAACGTGGTGCGTGAATCAAAGCGCAAGGCCGAGGAATTAATTGAGGAAGCAAAGCAGAAATCGCAGGCCATGATTGAAGAAGCATCGCAAAAATCAGACTCGATTGTAATCGATATCAAAAAGAATGTCGAGCGCGAAACGGATACGCTGAATAAGATGCAGGCGGAGGTGGCAAGATTCAAGAGCCAGATTCTAGCCATGTACCGCCAGCACATCGAAATGGTAAAGTCTATCCCTTACGACGAGGATGATTTTGAATATCCCATACAGCCGGCAAAACCGGAAGCGGAGAATCCAGAGGAGCCTCAGGAAGAAGTCGAGGAAATCCTGCTTGAAGAATCATACCGGGAGGCGTCGCTTGAATACGAGCCGGATGAAGACGCACAGGCGGGGGAACAGCCGAAGCCGAAAGACCGGGACTTTGTCATAAGCTTTGACGATGAGGTTCCCGAAAGCCCGTTCGATATCGTTCGCAACGAGCAGCTGAAAAAAGATGACAGGGAAGATGAGGAAGAGCCGCAAAAGGATTACCCGAAACGCGAATCGCGCCACGGCAATCTGCTTTTCGGCGATAAATACACTCTAACAAGAAAAGACTGATGTTAGGAGCAATTTGAATGCCACAAGATTACAACCAAACTCTTAATCTGCCTAAAACGGATTTTCCCATGAGGGCGGGCTTGCCACAGCGCGAGCCCGTTATGCTTGAAAAATGGGAAAAGGAAAGACTATACTACAAAATGGTGGAGCGTAATGCCAAAAAGCCGCTTTACGTTTTCCACGACGGCCCGCCCTACGCAAACGCGTCGATCCATATGGGAACGGCGCTCAACAAGGTTTTAAAGGATATTATCGTAAGATACAAAAATATTTCGGGTTTTAACGCGACGTATGTACCCGGCTGGGATACGCACGGCCTGCCAATCGAGCTCAAGGCCATAAAGCAGCACGGCGTTCAGATCGCGTCCGACCGCGTGGAGCTACGCCGCCATTGCAGGGAGTTTGCGCTGTATCATGTGGAAAGCCAGAAAAAACAGTTCAAGCGCTTAGGCACCCTTGCCGACTACGATAACCCTTACCTCACCCTTGCGCCGGAATATGAGGCGAAGCAAATCGAAATATTCGGCGATATGGCGAAAAAGGGCTACATCTACAAGGATTTAAAATCCGTGTATTGGTGCCCCGAATGCTCAACGGCGCTTGCCGAAGCGGAAATTGAATACGCCGAAGACCCGTGTGAATCTATTTATGTAAAATTTCAAATCTCCGAGGACAACGGCACCCTTCAAAAAATGGGCGTCACAGAATTATCAAAGACGTTTGCAGTCATCTGGACGACGACTACCTGGACGCTGCCCGCAAACCTTGCGATATGTCTGCATCCTGATTTTGAATATGTCGTCGCAAAAGCGGGAGATGAATTTTATCTCGTGGCGAAAGAGCTTCTTGAGGCTGCGATGAAAGCCGCGGGGATTGACAAGTATGAGGTTACAGGCTCCGCCAAGGGCTGTGAGCTTGAGCTTATAAAGTACCGCCATCCGTTTTTGGACCGCGTATCCCCGCTGATTTTAGGCGAACACGTCACCGCCGAATCCGGTACGGGTCTGGTCCACACGGCTCCCGGCCACGGCGTCGAAGACTTCGAGGTCGTGATGAAATCGTATCCCGAGCTTGGCTGCGTCGTGCCTGTCGACGATCACGGGAAAATGACCGCGGAGGCCGGAGATTTTATCGCGGGACAGACCACATCGCAGGCGAACAAGACGATACTTGAGCGCTTAATGTCTGATGGCCGCCTGCTTGCGTCGCAGCGGATCGTCCATCAGTACCCCCATTGCTGGCGCTGCAAGGAGCCGATTCTGTTCCGCGCGACGGAGCAATGGTTCTGCAACGTCGAGGGCTTTAAAAAAGAAACGATCGAGCAGATCGAGAATGTAAGGTTTATCCCGGAATGGGGCCGCGGACGCATGATCGGCATGGTAGAGGACAGAAGCGCGTGGTGCATCTCGCGCCAGCGCGTGTGGGGCGTTCCGATTCCCGTGTTTTATTGTGGCGGCTGCGGGGAATATATCATAAATGATGAGACGATAAACGCGGTCATTGAGCTGTTTAAAGAAAAGGGAAGCGACGCGTGGTATATTAAACGGGCGGAGGATATCCTGCCCGACGGTTTTGCGTGCCCTGATTGCGGATGCAAGCATTTTACAAAAGAAACCGACATCATGGACGTCTGGTTCGATTCCGGAACCTCCCACGCCTCCGTGCTTGAGGGGAAGTGGGAGAACCAGTCGTGGCCGTGCGATCTCTACCTTGAGGGTACCGACCAGTACCGCGGATGGTTCCAGTCGTCGCTTTTGACGGCTGTGGCGTGGCGCGGCAAAGCGCCGTATAAAACCGTCTGCACCCACGGCTGGGTGGTTGACGGCGAGGGGCGCAAAATGAGTAAGTCGCTCGGTAACGGCGTCGATCCTGACGATATCATAAAGCAATACGGCGCGGATATCCTAAGGCTTTGGGCCATGTCGAGCGATTACCACGCGGATATCCGCGTGTCGAAGGACATCCTTTCGCAAATGTCGGAGGTTTACCGCAAAATCCGCAATACGGCCCGGTACATCTTAGGGAACTTAAACGGCTTCGACCCGAAATCAGGCAGCGTTTCAGACGGCGAGCTTTTAGAGCTTGACCGCTGGGCGCTCTTAAGATTTGACGCGTTGCTTTTAAAATCCATCGCGGCGTATGACCGATTTGATTTCCATATCATCTACCACGCAATACACAATTTCTGCACGATCGATATGTCGAACTTCTATCTCGACGTCATCAAGGACAGGCTGTATGTCGAAGCGAAGGACAGCACGGCCCGCCGCTCGGCGCAGACGGCCATGTACCGTATCCTGCGCGTTTTGTGCATGCTTATCGCGCCAATCATCCCGTATACCGCCGAGGAAATCTGGGGATTTTTACCGGAAGACGACGGCTACGACAAGGATTCCGTGATGTTTAACGAGCTGCCTAAGCCGGATGAAAGTGCTGACGACAATACTTTTATGGCAAAATGGGACCGGCTGGTCGCGGTGCGCGCGGACGTGAACAAGGCGCTCGAAATGGCGCGCGAAAAGAAACAAATCGGAAAATCGCTTGAGGCAAAGGTTATCCTTTGCTGCGACGGAGAGCTTTACGATTTCCTGGAATCGGAGCTGAGCCAGCTTTCGACCATCTTTATCGTATCGCAGGCGGAGCTTAAAAGGCAAAGCGCTTGTAAAGGCGGCGAGGTTGACGGGCTTGCGGTTTTAGTCGAGGGTGCCGACGGCGCAAAGTGCGAGCGGTGCTGGTCGTTTAGCGAAAGCGTGGGCAAAAACGAAGAGCATCCGGAAATTTGCGGGCGCTGCGCTTCGATCGTAGGGTAGAGGCAAGGATGAGGAGATTGATACCCCTGATCGTCGCGGCAATCCTGTTTGCGGTTGACCAGGTGATAAAAAACTGGGCGTTCGACATACTTCTGCCGCAAGACCAAATCATCGTTATCCCCGGCTTATTTTACCTTACGTATGTCGAGAACCGAGGCGCCGCGTTCGGTATCCTTCAGGGGCAGACAGTACTGCTGTCCGTCATATCGGGAATTTTACTTTTTGCGATTGTACTGGCGCTTTTGCTTGGAAAAATCAAATCACGGCTTCTTGTATGGTGCGTGAGTATCGGAATCGCAGGCGGCTTTGGAAATCTATACGACCGCGTTATAAGGGGCTTTGTCGTGGATTACTTTGATTTTTCGGCATTGTTCGGGTTTCCCGTGTTTAACTTTGCCGATTGCCTTGTGGTTGGCGCTACGTTTGTGATACTCGTTTACTGCCTAAAGCAGGAAAGCTCCCAGAAAGGCGCCGTGGAGGAGCCCGGAAATGGGTAAAGGCCACACACTGTCTTTCACGGCTGTAAGTGCCGACATGCGCCTTGATAAATTCTTAGCGGAAAATCAGGGCGCGTTTACGCGCTCCGGGCTTCAAAAGCTGTTTGAGGCGGAAGCCGTGCTTGTAAACGGTACTGCGGTGGCTAAAAACTATAAGCTTAAAACAGGCGATAAAATAGAAATCCAAGTGACTCAGGATGATTTGGAGGCAAATCTAACCCCTCAGGATTTGCCGCTTAATATTGTTTTTGAGGATGAGAGCATTGCCGTTATCAATAAAGAAAAGGGCATGGTTGTTCATCCGTCGCCGATGAAAGAGACCGGGACCCTTGTAAACGCGCTGCTTTACCGTTACGGCGGCGGGCTGTCGCGTATCGGCGGCGAGCTGCGGCCCGGTATCGTCCACCGTATAGACAAAGACACAAGCGGGCTGCTTGTCATCGCAAAGAACGATCATGTGCATCTAAGCCTTGCAAAGCAGGCCGAGGAGCACACGATGCTAAGGCTGTATTCAGGAGTTGTGCGAGGCGGCTTAAAGGACGACGCCGGAACGGTTGACGCGCCAATCGGGCGCAATCCCATAAACAGGACGAAATACCGCGTGCTTTCAGGCGGTCGGCGCGCCGTTACGCATTATACGGTTCTTATGCGGTATACGGGATACACACTTTTAGAGTTTATGCTTGAGACGGGGCGAACACATCAAATACGCGTGCATATGGCGCATATCGGGCATCCGGTCATGGGCGACGCAGTCTATGGAGCGCCGTTAAAGGGATTGAACGGTCAATGCCTGCACGCGAAGACTCTTGGGTTTACGCACCCGGTAACGGGCGAAAGGCTCACGTTTGCGTCCGAGTTACCGCACTATTTTGAGGAATTTCTCAAAAGAATCTACGATCCGGAGGAACAGGAATGAAGTTTAAGGATTATCTGCTTTTCAGCGATGTTGATGGCACATTGCTGCCATATACCGAAAACGCGGAGGTGCCTAAGAGAAATATCGAAGCAATAGAGCGTTTTATCAAACAGGGGGGAAGCTTCGGTCTCGCAACCGGCCGCTCCAAGGTATCTGCCGAAGAGTTTGTAAAGCTTTTGCCGGTAAACGTACCGTGCGTCGTGTTAAACGGCGGAGGCCTGTACGATTATGCGGCTGAAGAATACCTGATAATGTTGTTTCTGCCGGATGAAGCAAAGGTATACGTAAAACAAATTATGGAAGAATTGCCGAGGATTTCAGTCCTTGTTGTTGTAAAGGAAGATTATTATCATCTTACTCCTGAAATCGAATTTGAAAGCTTCACCTCGGAATACCGGAAAAATTTTAAAGACGTAAACCCTGAAACAATGGACGTAAAATGGAGCAAGACGTTGTTTTCCGGTAAAGAAGAGGAGCTTATAAAGCTTAGAAAATACATAGGTGCGCACGATTTTAAAGGTATAAGGTTTGTTGAAACAAACGAAACCCTGATAGAGCTGCTGCCGGAAAATTCAGATAAGGGCAACGCAATCAAGACGCTTGCTTCGATGAAGGGATATAAAAGAGAGCGCATTGCGGCGATAGGCGATTATTACAACGACCTCGAAATGCTGGAATACGCGGGGGTCGGCGCAACTGTGGAGGAGGCCCTCGATGAAATCAAAGGGGCTTGCGATTTTGTGGCGGGCAAATGTGAAGACGGCGCGGTAGCCGATTTTATTGAATATCTTGAAAGCATGTATGAATAAATGTGATAAATAGAAAAACATGCGGCATCCGGGAATTGAACCGGATGCCGCATGTTTATTTATGTTCATTTTATCTGACAATTATATTAATAGCTTCAGCGGAAATAACCACCGGCTTTGCCGGTGAGGATAAAAAATCTTTAGATACAAGAAAACCTCCTTTTGCTAAAATAAATGCAGGTCTGCCAACCGCATTAAAAAG
>Ga0099364_10004081_pt1 | contig 22214 bp, 24 predicted proteins | sample TergutTh196P3_FD_73070 | JGI IMG/M metagenome (GOLD analysis project Ga0099364, IMG submission 73070) | Microcerotermes parvus P3 segment gut microbial communities from Pointe-Noire, Republic of the Congo - Th196 P3 | ecosystem: Host-associated > Arthropoda: Insects > Digestive system > Gut ...
AGTATAGGTTTATTAATTGAAGTTGTTTGGTCATGATTTCAATTATACCATATTTTGTGCCGTTTGTTTATTTTTTTTGGGGTTAACTCGTGATTGGGATTGCCAATTGACATTTCCCCGAGGTATTGCCTTTGCATATCGGTTAGTGTCGGGAAAATTCTTGCCATATCAGCCACGATTTCATATGTGCTTCGAAGTTCTCCACTTCCGTCACTCTTTTTAATGTCTATTCCGGCAATTTCTTTGAAAGCTTTTTCAGTTTTCGGAGCCAAGCCTTCTATAGCTTCGCCATCCTCATTTACGCCTCTCAATCTTTGCGAGAGCATTACGAGACCACTTGATACAGACTCAATATTACGAAGTGAAGCAAAACCGCCGGTCAACAAACCAATCGTTTCTTCTAAACTCGCTCCGGTCTGAGAGAGCGTACCCGATACCCTTCGTAGACCTTCCGAAATATTAGCAAAGCCGATAGGAGATGTATTAGCAACCTCATTTATAGCATCAACAACTCTTGCGGACTGAGATTCATCAAAATTAAAACCGCGCAACACAGCAATCAATGAAAAGCTTGCATCCTCGACACTCCGTATGCCATCGCCAATATTGGTCATTACTAAAGCGATTTGACCCATCTGGAAACTCTGTTCAAGTTCAAAACCGGCACGACGAAATTCTGTTACGGCATCTAATAAGTCTTTTCCTGTACGCCCTATTGCTTGACCTGCTTCAAAAGCCCTATCGGTGAACTTTTTAAGTGATTCCCCGCTTAGGTCAGTTACACGTTGCAACCTTACTTGTGCCGCATCAATTTCCTTTATCGCATTAACCATATCGGTAAAGAATCTCATTGCTCTCTGTAAAGAGAAAAGCGAAGTGACATATGCGGCCAGCCTCTGTGACGTTTCTGCTGTTCTATCTGCGAAGGCTTTTTTGTTTTTCCCCGCGATAGCAATTTCATTGGATAAAATGCGCCAATTATTCTTTGCTTGTTTTAATTCTTTATCATTAGAAACTGAAATAATGCTATTTTTTATACCATCAATTTGACTCATAAGGGGCTTGTCGGATAAAACAGCACTCCATGATTTTATTTGTTTATCCACTTGCGTAAGAAACATTGTTCGCTCGGTGTCAATATTTTTAACAAATTCAGCATTTGCTGAAGTCTTCGGAAGCGAATTAATTGTTTTCCCAAGCTCTTTTAATTGTGAATCCAGTGCCTTAACATCTTTTTCGGCTACCTCTGCGCCCAAACTCTGAGCAAATCCATCAACATTATTCCTTGCATCTTCTATTGACTTACTAATGCTATCAAAATAATTGCTGTCTTTACCCTTAGTATTCAAGTCGAGCTGTAGCTTATCTAATTTAATTTTAAAGTCTCTAATATCAGTATCGGATAGTGTCACAAGTTTGTCGGGTTTAGCCTTACCACCGGAGCCTGAAGAAGACTCCAACTTCTTAATCTGAGTCTCTAATTCCGCAATTTTCTTTTGGGCTTCTTCGGCAGACTTTTTAAGATTTTCCAATTCTTGAATTTGAGATGTCGTAGGGCTACCAACACTTTCAATACTTGCAATCGCCTCACCAAGTTTCTTAAAACCGCTTTCTTCACTTGAAAGTTGTTTTGCAAGCCGTTTAGAGACCTCTAACTTTTCAACCTCCGCACGAGCCGCGTCTTCCATGAGTTTGATATGCTCTGCCGTGGCTTCGTTTACTTTCGGGAGAGTCTCCGCTTCGGGAGCGATAGGGTCTGTTGGTTCGATTTTAGGATGGTTTTGTGATGAAGCGTTATTCAATCGTTCTTGAGCATCTGTAATGCTCTTAATCTGCCCTTCAACACCTTGAAGTTTGATAAGAAGTTCATCAATCATTTCACTTCCGGTTGCCGTCCATGAACCGCCTTTAGAAATTCTATCAAACACACGTTGAAGTCCGGCTTCAACACTTTCTGCCCCCTCAAACAATTGAGTTAAATAAGTATTTAATTCTTCTGCCTTATTCCCCATGTCTGTGACAAACTTATCATATGTAGCCCTTATTTCTTCGGTAGTTGCGTTGATTTGTTGCACAGGGTTATAATTTTCGTCCACCTCAAAAAGCTCAAGCAAATGAGCATCTTTATTTTCCTTGATAAAATCAAAGACTTGACGATATGCGTCTTCAAGGTTTTTGGCACTAATAATTTCCATGTGGTCTCCGAAACCTTCGCCGCCGATTTCAGCTTGAAATGTGCGATATGCTTCGGTTGTATCTTTATACGCCTCTGCTTGTTTCTCTAAAGCCGCAGTTTCTTCCTCGGTAGTTTGCTTAGCTTCTTTTCTCTTATTTGCAATATCCTGAAGTTCATTAACTGCATTAGATTTATCAAATTCATAAGCAGATTTTTCACCGGACAAACTCTTTAAGCGGTCGCCTAAATTTCCGGTCGGTAATACATCTCCTAATTGTAAATTTAATTTTTCTATCTTATCGAATTCAGCGACAATTTGTTTTATAATTCCAAGATTACTTGTGAGTATTTCTTCATCGCCCTTGTCAAAAACCCCGACCAAGGACTGTTTTAATTCATCAATGCGTTTATATGAGCTTTTTATCTCAGACAATGTTGCAACAGAACTCTCAGTTTGTGAAGATTCAGGTTTTGTTTGCTCATCACTTAGCCGTTTTTGCTCTCCTATTTCTACCGTTTTTTTCTTTTCTAACTCAACTTGTTCATATAATCGCTTCGTCCGTTTTTCGTACTGCTCTTCTTGAAATTTGCTTATGCGAACCATTTCCTCCGCACCGTCAAAGGTATCTTTAAACCTATCGGGTACATTTTTGGGTTTAATCTGAGATTGTATTTCTTGAACTTTTATGAGTTCTGCGGTAATTGCCTTTTGAATTTCAAGATTTTTCTCCGCCACAGTTAAATCAGAGCCATCCGCCTTCATGCCACTTTTTAATTCTTCTATTCGTGCATAAGTTTCTTCTACGGCTTTTAAATTTTCAACCAATTGAGAATTTTGTGCAGACTCATCAGTCTTAATTGCCAAACGAACTTCAACAGGTTCTGAAAAATACTTTTTTGCTTCCTCTAATTGTTTTGTATTGGCTCCAATAATAGGTTTATAATCTTTTTCTCTCTCTGACGAGTTTAAATTTGATTCTGCCTTTGCTTTAGATAAATAGGACTCCATTTTTTCAAGTCCGCCATTAATATCACTTAAAAAACTCAGAAGCCCAATTATTAATTGAGGGCATTTTACCGCCACCGCTAATGACTTCATTTTGAATCCTATCAAGTTCTTTTATAAGCGGTAAAGCGTTTGCAATATGACCAGACAAATTTTTATACAATTGGGTTATGTTTACACCCTTGCCTGAATCTATTTTTTTGATGAATGTCAAACGCATCTTTTAGATAACCACCAAGTTTTTTTGCCTTACTCTTAATATCATTAAAAGCTTTATCATCAATTTTAGGTGTTAAATCCATAACATCAACATTACCTAACCCACTAAGGAAATCACGGATTTTATTCTTGACTTCATTAGTAGGTGGAGTCTCAAATTTAAGTGCAATCGCATTTTGACCTACATATTTTTGAAGCTCACTCATTTCGGCATATGTTTCTTTTGTAACCTCTTTAAAATTAGTAGAGATACCAAGTTTTATTCCAAATTTACTCTCTATTTCTCGTTCAAATTTCTTAATATCTTTTTGAATTTCACTCGAGTCTATGTCTGCTCCTGCCAGTTTCGGAAAAAGCAGAGGTTCAAATCTTTCATTCGACAAGCAATATTCCCCCTTTACATAATTAATATGGACTATCTTTGTTTAATTCTATTACTAAGTTCTTAAAACGCGGGTCTTTCCGCGCTTGTTCTAAAGCAAGTTCCATAAAATTAAATCCTTCATATCCAAAGAATGAGGGTTCTTTATGGCTCTTATCTTTAAAGCCATCATTAAGCAATGCCGGAATGTATCCGGCTTCTCCACCCTTAACTACCGAAACACCATAGGCACCGCTATCATTAAAATACACAGCGGCTCTCATCGAACCGTTTTCATTCCATACATCTACTTCTATACAGTTTAAAAAACTGTAGGTTCTCTCATAAAAATTCGGTGTATAACTATTATAATACGACTGAACTCAACCGCGTAAATACCCCTTTAGCGCATTAGCGGCTCTACCCATTTCTTCTGCCGACACCTGTTCAAAAGTCTGCCCTTTTGAATTTTTAATCTGTTTCATAATAGTCGGGTCTCCGCGATTTATCCTTTTTTGGATTTCTTTTGCAAGCTCCGACATACTTGTTATTTGCTTCGCCATATTCTTACAGAAGCACACCCTTTCCTTAAAATAAAAAGAGGGTACACCCCTCTAAAAACACAAACAGAGAGCGATAGTTCGACCCATCGCTCTCCAAACCTCTTAAATCACACAAGCCAAGACCCATCCCGAGTCTCGGCTTGCTTTTTCTTACTCGTTCTAAAATTTTCGCTTTTTGGATTCTCCTTAGAGTCATTATTATCAGAATCACGAGCATCCTTCCCCGCCTTGATTATACCGTAAACCGGGTGAATCCGCAAGGCGGGACCCTCTAAAACTACAATAGATGAAGCGTCCATTTTTAATTCTCCTGCTCTCTACGCCACATTTGAATATGTGATTTACTTCCGGCATTATTTGCATCAGAATCATCTTCGTTTGCCCCGGTATTTATAATTGCTTGAAACTGCTCCATGATTTTTGCCAAACTCTCAGAAGACAAACCATCCTCTATCTTTGCACCAAGTTTTTCGAGAAGTTTTTGCCCTACATAAAACACCCCGGAGATAGAATCAATCATATCGTCCTTCGCGGTATCGCGACCATACATCGCCAAAAGTTTAGCGTTCTCAAAATAAATCTGCCGGTCAATTAAATCTTCTAATTCATAATACAACTGTGAATTTTCCGAATACGCATCAAGGAATTCTGTCACCTTAAAAGCATCATAAGCTTCCTGCTCGGTTTCATAGACAAATTCTCCATCAAGAACTGCTTTCAAAAATTCCACCTTAAAAGCAACGTCAAGAGCCAAATAATCAGGATGGGTATAATTCTTATATACCGCCTCTAAAACAGTGTTTATAAGATTCCGCTTTTCTTCAATAGTCAGATTAGTCTTTACCGTCACGGCATCGCCATTTTTCAAATTAATTGTTTTTGTTTCGTAAGTCATTTTAATTCTCCTAAAATTATTGTAAATAATTAGCCGAGCAAAACCCGGTGTAAATTTTATTATTGCTGTGCCTATAATCTACTCTCGCCCAAGCACCATTTTCTCTAATCGTTACCTTTGCGCTCTTGGGTATGACAACGATAATCTTACCATTAGTTGATGGTGCATCTCGTAGATTAAGGGCATCGGTAGTTGTTTTAGTTATAGTCGTTGATGTAGTGGTAGACTGTGTTGCGGCTGTATTAGTGTCTCTAAATGATTTAGTGCCGAGTATAAAAGGCTCCGGGTTTACTCGCGTACCATTTTCATAAATTTCAAAATGAACATGCACTCCATTAGTAACTCCGGACAACCCCATAACACCTAACACCTGCCCCTTTTTCACCTTATCACCGACTTTAAGCTTTATTGTTCCGTGCGTTAAATGACAATAACGAGAGCTGTATTTGGAATTATGCTTAATTTTTATCCAGTTCCCGGCGGCTGAAGGGGACTTTAAATTTGCCGATGTAATTGCCATTTGTGTTTGTGTAACATCGGTTTTTATACTCTCAACAACCCCATCGGCAATAGCGATAACATTATCAACAGCACCTCTCACAGGAGTACGAACGTCTGTCCCCAAATGATTTCCACCATAGAGTCTGAACAACTCCGATTTAGGGTCGGTTGTAAATCCGTATGTAATAAAAGTACCCTTAGAGAGTATAGGATTTTCCACATTCTTAAAATCTTTCATGTATGAACTCAAAATTATTCCTCCTTAAATTCAAAATCTTGACAACATTATTGTTTTTGTACCACAGTCACAGTCATGCCGAGGTTTCTCAATTGAGAAGCTAAAGTCTCTGCCTGCGTTTTATTGTTAAATTCTCTTGCGTTAGTGGTTACTGCAAATACCGTATTGGTATTCACTTTTGTCAATAAGGAAAGTGCAACCCACGAAACGATTTCAGCAAGCCTTGCTTCCTGCACACCATTGTTAACTTGAATGGAATTTATTGTATGTTGTTTTGGATTTAATTGATTGGTCGGTACTTTTGCTCCTCTGCTTGTCGAGGAACCGCCATAAACAGCACCTTGATTTATCGTGACTTTATCGCCTATTTTAAGTGTAGTTGTCGGTTGAGGAGCAGGAGGAAAATCCGTTAAAATGTATTGCGAGAGCCAAATCACACTTTCCATTAATATTAGCCGCAAACTGTGCCTCGTTTGCATTGACGTCGGTTGTTCTCGCCATTAAAACAGTATGACCTGCCGCTTGAAGCATGTCTCTAAGCCATAGTGCGACTTTTAAGTTAAGGTCTTTTTCCAACAATCCACAAGGGCTTTTTGCATGATTATTTGTTCCGCCATGACCGGCACATAATGCTATTGTAGCCATAATTATTCCTCCTCAAATTTTAGATTATTTACAGCATACCAACCCAAGCCTATAGCATCCGCCATATCTTCGGTGATGTCTTTAAGATTAAAGTTTTCTTTTGAAAATTCTATCGTGTTTTGCTTCTGCTCTTTTCTCGCCCGTCCTTTTATACCGCAAAATGATTTCCACTTCGACGGTTCTATGATTTCAAAAAGTATATTATTTGTCTTGAAAAAACAAATAAGCACACCTTGCAACAGTGCTAATTTGCGAAATGAGGAAATGTTCGATTGGTACTGGATTCCCTCAATTATCACAACCTCTGCTTTTGTCTTTTTGATTAGTTTTCCCGTGAATTCAACTGCCGGATATAAAATATCTTCATATGGTATTTTCTCGGTGCCAATAATTTCAGTGCCGAAGTCTATTAATTTTTTGCTATTAAATAAAGACCAGCCAAAAGTTTTGGCTTGGTCTATTGCGAGTATTTTGATTTTTAATCACTACTTTCTTTAGATTTATTCTGCCTAACTTAAATTATAGTAAATTTCCCTAACGAACACACACGAACTATATATAACGATAATATATTACATAATACTTAAATACACCTAATGTAATATAATAAAGCCATTATCAATTCTAAACCCTTCCTATTATCCTAAAATGTTTCCATTTTTCTTCAAAAAGCCTTGACAAAGATAAAGTAATACTGTAAAATTAAAAGTAACACTAATACACCCATAGACACGTTTCATCTTAAAAATTTGAGTAATGTGCGTATGCTGTCCTTTACCGTAACGCTCTCTTTTGATGAAAATACACTTTTGCAAAACAATAATTCTGTAGAGATAACCCGCCCGGCCCCCACCGAGTTTCAAGGTGATTTCAGCTATGCGCTTTTCGGCATAAACCCTATAAGTCAGACGGAATTTGAAATCGTGCAAATGGGGCGAAAGCGTGACTTAGTGACGGTTGATGAAGCGGAAAATCTTACATTTACTATTACGGGAAATTTCGCAACTTTTGTTATGGTTAGGCTTCCCGAAGGTTATGTTTATGTACCGCCGACAAATTTTTTTGATGTATCGGGTTTTGCGGTGGGAATGACTTTGTTTTTGGTAATATCAATAGGGTTGTGGACATACATAATGCTCCAAAGCGTTAGAGTACGCAGGAGGTCATTATGAAAAAAATAACGACTCCAACATTGATTTTTATAGTTGCGCTTTTCGGAATTTTGGCTATAATTTCTTTTGCTAATAATCAACCGCTTTCAAGTGACACGGATGTTGATGTTGTATTTATTCTTCAAACTGCCGGAAGGCAACCCGATATTTATGCTTTGCAAAAAGAAATTGCTGTTGAAACAGCAGAGAAAATCTATGAAAATTATCTGAACGCAAAAATTCATGTGATTGAGTATCGGGAGAACCAAGCTATTTTGTCCTCTGATGTGCAGAATATAAATGCGTTTAATACACTGCTTAACGCGATGAATTATACTGCACTAAACGACAACGAAACTGCAAATAAAGGCGCGGCTTTTAAGGTATTATTGGACGATGTTCAGTTTAGAAATTCTGCAAACTCTTTTGTGTTTCACTTTACACAATACGCAACCACGGTTTTGCCGAGTTTTCCCGATGAATACACAATTTTCAGTGACATAAACATTAACTTTTCGCAAGTAATTCCAATGTCAACCGAAGCGACTGACAGCGATGATGATTTTTTCGAGAACCTGTACAGTCAATTAATGCTTACTAAAGCTATATCGGAAAATTCGGGCGAGACTTTTGTTGTAAATAATATAGGTGCAACTTCGACAATGCCGCATCCGAACGGCGCAGAAACTCAGCTTACTGTAGGCAATTCTTCCGATTCGTTACTTCGTCATCTTTATGGTATAGCCACGGGAATACAGCCGATAAACATTACATTTATCGTGGACAATGAAAGCAATAGTATAGTTTTGCCGTGTATACCGGGGCAAAAATTACCGCTTCCAAATCCGACAAGACCGGGCTATATGCTATTCGGTTGGTTTACCAAACCAACGGGCGGAATTCAAGTTGATGCCGACACGCTTGTGCCGCTTGTTGATACTACATATTATGCAAGGTGGGAGCGCACTTTTCCCGTTGATTACTACAGGGAAGTTATAACAGAATTAGACAATTTTACAGAGTATGAATACAGTTTGGACAACGCCACTTGGACAGCTACTCCAATCGACAGCAGTGAATTTTCGATTTCCGATATAATCAGCGACACCGAAGATGTATTAATTTATATCCGCGAAATAACCGTTTCTTACGACACTTTTGTTGTAAAAATAAGCAAACGTCCGCCTGCTCCTTCGCCTGTGTTGAGTTATGCAAACGAGAACATTTCGGGCTTGACAACGGCGATGGAATACCGCATTGACGGCGGCGCATGGGTCAGTGTCACCGATTCAATTATGCCGCTAAACGCAACTCCGAGCTTGTATGGGAGTACATTTGAGGTTAGGTATAAAGCCACTGAAATGGTGCCTTTCTCGGTGGTTTTTGAGTTGCAATTGCTTTCGGCGCGGCCTGCTGAGGTGATAGAATTTTTTAGATTCCCCGGACAAGAATTTGAAACACTCTCTCGCCCTTCAGAATTCTATGTAAATGTAATGTCTCTTAGTTATCAATCAAATCCGAATAATAGTTTTAATATGTATTCACGTAAAACGCCTCCCGTTGCTTCGTTTCCAAATCCACCGGAAGTTACACTTCCTAACTGGTTTTTTAATGGTGGAAAAATAGAGGGACGATTATACATTGAACTCCCGAACGGTACACGGGAGACGGTCGTAAATAAACGCATTTCGCTATCTATAAATTATTCCGTACCACAACGTGTTAATCCGGTATCTTTAAGTACTTTTACAGACGACAATGGAAATTTCACTTTTGACGTTTATGAAAATTTCGCTTATTACAATACTGATTTTGTGCATTTTTATGGAGATTGCACCGGAAATCGAACGGGGTGGGCCTTAATGGATTTGGCATCGGGTTCAAATTTAGACAACACTATGTTTTTACATTCTACGCGACTTGATATTAGGAGTGGCAATGATACCAACCCTATCTACACTCGAAGTATAACTATTCCTATCGGGCATGCATCTTTTGCAATATTAGGTCAGCCGACCGTCGGTGGAAGCGATACTTGGATATATTATAAACCGAGTAATCGCACCAGCGCGGCATGGCACAGATTTAATACACTCCCTGACCCCGATAAAAATTTGATATTGAGACAACATTAACAATCACTTTGACTTGCATTGAGAATATATGTTGTAATACACCCAATATTTTAGTCAAACAATACAATAAAACATTAGGAGGAAATTATTATGAGCAAAACAAAAAGAATGGTCGCGGGAATTATCACGGTTATGATGCTCTTCGCGCTTGTCCCTGTAATAGCTTTGGCTAATTCCGCGGACGTGTATCAAACCCCCATCGGCTTCAACGACAACGACTACCAAAAGTTGGTTAAGTTTGCGTTACAGGACGATAATTTGGCTAAGTTGGGTTGGGATTTGAGCGACCCGCTTTCATGGGGAACAATATTTGATATTTGGACTTATGATGGCGTTATATGGAATAATGACGAAGAACGAAGGGTCGAGCGTATTAATTGGGCTGCGGGGCGACATTCATTAATATCTCATTTAACCGGCCCTCTTGATGTATCGGATTTCATCACTTTAGAAATTTTAGGTCTTTTTGACAATCAGCTCACAGCGATTAACCTCACAGGCAATACAGGTTTACGCTTTTTAAGTGTTGAAGGCAACCCAATGGACGTTTTCGATGTGTCTGACAACCTTGCCTTGGAAGGATTAAGGGTTGAAAATAGTTTGCTCTCAGAACTTGATGTATCTAAAAATGTGAATTTGGCAAGATTGTCTGTTGGGGGTAATGAACTTACAGTGCTCAATGTTTCAAATCTTGGCAACCTTTGGGACTTGCGCGCCAACAACAATCTTCTTTCCGAGCTTGATTTATCTAATAATATCGCTTTAGATACGTTAAGGGTTGAAGGCAATTTCATTTCCGAGCTTGATTTATCTTTTAATTCAGCACTTGCTTCCTTAGATATTTCCAATAACAAACTTACTGAAATTGATTTATCAAACAACACAAACCTTTTTTATTTGAACGCTTCAAATAATCTTTTTACAGAAATTGATGTGTCAAACAGCACCAGACTTACACAGTTAAACCTCTCAAATAACAAGCTTACCGAAATCGATGTGTCTAAAAATGTTGATTTACAATGGGAATTGGATATTTCAAATAACTTACTTACCGATATATCCTCTCTCGAAAATTTAGAAAACCTTATTTCTGTTGACGTGAGTCGTAATTATCTTGATTTAAATAATCCGGCTGTTCAAAATTCTATTAATAAGATACAAGAAACGATTACAAAAAATCATGATGAATTGGGAATAATTCCGGGCTATTATGATTTTATCTACACCCCACAAAATACCGTCCCCGGCGGTGGCGAAGACAATCCTTCAAATCCCATAAATCCAAACGTGATTTCAACTCCCGAAGTTACAGCAGAACCTACCACAACCGAGCAGAATATTGAACAGGAAACTCAAAAAACTATCGACATTTCGCTTATTCAAGATGCTTTGAATGAAGAAAACCCGCGAATAATTCTTGATGAAAGTACCGGGAATGTTATTTCGATTGATGCGCTACAGTTGATTAGAGAAAGTGCTAAAACGGTTGAAATTGTGCTTGCAAATGGGCTTGTCATCACAATCGACCCCACAAAAATAACCGATTCCGCACGAGCGGTTGACTTAAATATCGACATAATTTTTTCAGATGTTGACAGCCAATTTGACCCGCGAATTCCACTGAATAGTATCTTAATAATTCCGTCTGCACACGGTGATTTCGGCTTTGAAATAAGTTTCAATATTTCAAAGGAGCAACTCATAAAAGCGGGATTAAATGACAATAATCCGGGGTTATTTTACATTGATAATAACAGCAATATTGTAAGTGTAGACAATGTAACTATTAACGAAAATGGCTCATTAACTGTTGCAATTTCACACGCTTCATATTATGTTTTGACCGATGAAAAGTTTATATCGGCTGATGTAAATCAAGGCGTTAATGACAATTATCAAGACGATATAAACCCTGCAACAGGCGTGATATTCGGCGTTTCTATGATGGTTTTGGCGAGCGGAGCTACTATATTAATTGTTAAGAAAAAAGCGAGAAAATAAGTGCGAGTAGATATTTCACATCACCCCTTATGTGGATATTAATATTTATTTCTTCTCTTAAAATTCGTAGCAAATTACGTTTTTTATAATTATTTTTATTGACAACCCCCAAAAAACATGCTACAATAAACAAAAACACGATAGGAGTACTTTCTATGATTAAACCCGCTAAATTACACGCTCATTTCCGACAAGTATGGATATTCGGGATTGTTGTATCGCTTGTTATTTCACTTAGTTTGTCCGGTTGTAAAGCCGACCGACACGAGCAACAAGTACAGCACGAGCAAATAACGATAGACCTTATCAGCATCATTAATGAAAACCCCGAAGTCGAGTTGCTGCTAAACCGCTCCCTTGAAACGGCCAAGCAAGTAAACCCGGACAAAAGCACCAACCCGGCGCAATCGCTCGAAGAATATTACGAGTATCTCAATTGGTCGGTGAAGGCGATGCCGTGGAACGCGCTGCCCGGTGCGGAGCAGATGCCGTCCTTGTTTGATGCCGTTGACCAAAGTTTGAACTACTTTTACTGGTTGCTCGACCAACCGCTGCCCGAGCTTGAGGGGAAGGGTTATTATTTCAACAGCCTCCAGTATCTCCCCGAGCTTCAACCGTGGATTGTCAAGTATGTTCAGGCGTGGGGTGCGTTTTTGTCAACCGAGGAGTCATGGAACGATGAATACTACGCCCTTATGCAGCAAGAAGAACTATTCAATTTAGACAAGGGTTGGTACGAAGACCCGTCTAATTGGCGTACATGGAACGACTTCTTTTCCAGAGCGTTAAGCTCGCCTGATGTTAGGCCTATAACCGCGCCGAATGATGATTCCGTCGTTGTTTCTCCTGCCGATTCGGAGCCACAAGGAATCTGGCGAATTGATGAAAACTCATATATCGAATTGGGAGTGCAAATAAAATCAACCGAGTTTCAATCTATCCCGCTATTGCTTGGCGGCGATAGTGATTATGGCGAGGTTTTCGCCGGTGGTGTACTTACCCATACTTTCTTGAATATTCACGATTATCACCGCTTTCATTTTCCGATAAGCGGGGTGATTAAAGAAGCCAAGATTATACCGGCGCAAGATGCCGTCGGCGGGCAGGTCGTGTGGGACGCGCCATCGCAACGATACCTCTTGATAATAACCGAACCGGGTTGGCAGACGATTGAGACGAGGGGGCTTGTGATTATCGAAACGCCCGATTACGGGCATGTCGCGTTGTTGCCTGTTGGCATGTCGCAGATTTCGTCGGTAATATTTGAAGACACGGTGGTAATGGGCGAGAGTGTAAAAAAGGGCGACCCGTTTGGATATTTCTTGTTCGGCGGCTCGGATATTGTTATGATATTTGAAAAGGACGCCGGGTTTGAAATAACGGTGCCGATGGCGGGCGATGTGTACGAGCATGTTTTAATGGGGCGGGAGTATGGGGTGGTTCGTCAATAAAATCCGTAAAAAATAGGGTAGGCGAATTCTAAAAGCAATTCGCCTACCCTGTTATAAAGTCAACTAATAAAAGTCGAACTCGTTTCTTGGCATTCGGATAGTAATTTGCTTTTAGTAAAATCTTTAAGTAATACATCCTCGTATTTTATTATTGGTTTTCATCATCTTGTAAACCACGTTGAGTACGTTTGAAATCTTGATATAATGATAAACAATAATCGAGATAGTGAGAGTCTTTAAAATAAAACACTAACTTAGCCCTATCTTTTTTATCCCTGTCAATTTTTTCAAGTTTATTATCACGCTCCAACAAATAGTTTGCCATGCTCATATGTTTAATTAACATAATTTATTTTCCTTTTAGTAATCACTTTATTCTTCATTATTAGAAGATTTATTTTTCTTTTTCTTAGGTTTGTACTCATTCGAAGAATTATCAATGTCTTCGTTTATCATTTTTACCGTCTCATGGACTCCCACAGACTCCAATTCTTCACTATATCCCAAATCTATCAATTCGGTAAGTGCTTCATCTTTTATCTCATCGGGGTCTTTCTTTTGAAACTCAACAACCTCTTGTTCTGTCATATCAAGGCGTTCGGGTAAAAGACTTACTGTTTCACCGAGAGAACGTGCTTTCATAACTTGTTCGGTATATTCGTTGTAACACTCAAATGAACAAGCTATAGCCCTCCATTGATTTTGACCTACGCAAGTTTTGCAAGCAAAGAAGAGCTTCCGGCAATTCTTGTTTCTACAAACCGTATTAGGTTTTACATTTTTGTTAACCATTATAATCACCCCTTATTAATAGAATTAGAAAGGCTTCTAATCACTAACTCAATTTATTTGCCTACGGTTCTATACTTCTTCAGCTTCCCCCATAATTATTCTGTAAGAGAATAATTCTCTGGGTTGTCCGAAGCACACCGAGTTAAGAGCGAAAATCTTAATATTATGAACAGCAGGATTGTCACCTACTTGAATATTAAAGTTACCGTCTACCTTTGCACGGGGGATAATGAACTGCCCATGATGCAATTCATCAGTGCATATGTCTTGGGTTGTAATATCGAGTACGGCTTTAACGGTTTTTGAAAAACTTTCTGTATCCGATACAACCTGCAATCCTACGCCACGATAAGTATACTGCGCCAGAACTGTACCGCCCTCGGCAAATACACCGGTGGGAAGCGTAATTGTTTTTGTAGCCGGGTTATAAGAAAAAGTAGTTTCAGATGCAGTTGCACCCTGTTCAAATTTTTGTGCGCCGGCAATACTCGAACCTGTTACAAGATATACATAATCGATTTCTTGACCTACTCCATTGCCGACAGCGGTAAATGTCGTAACAGCAGTCGTACCATTTGCGGTAGTAAGCTCATCAAAAATAGGGGTTGCTAAGAAATTATCAACAGTATCATGAACGGTAACATCAGAGCCCGTCTGTGCACCCATCATTGCGATGTCGATAAATCCGTTAACAGCCTCCGCTTCAAATTGCTTGTTTAAGTCAAAGCCGCTGAGTCTGACGCCCTGTTTTCCAACATACCATTGTGTGTCTTGTGTTTGATTTAATGATGCGCTGTTTAATTGTCCTACTGTAGCTTCTAATGAATTATCAACCAAGTTATAAAATGAAAATCTATCCACCGATTTAATAACTTGGTCTTGTACCCTAATTTCTCTTGCCATAATATCCTCCTTGAATTTTTAATTAAATTTTTATAAAAATAAAGTCCGCAATCAAGCGGACTAATTTCACTATTATGTTATATTACCAACTAATTTTTGCCTCACAAAAAGACTTCCGAGCCAATCAATTTCTTCTTGGTTTTTATCTTCCATTATGCTCTTTCCGCCATATGCGCTGGCACAAGCAATTCCCGCATAATAATCTGTTAAAAACTCATCACTATGTTTAATTCTTTGTTTTCTTAATACGGCATCATGGAATTGTGATATTTTTAAGTCCATCACGTTTCCATAAGTATAATTTCCACCCGGGCTGTTAACTAATCCGGATATAGAAAGAAGAAGCGAAGACTCTGATTTATTAATATTTTTGGAATTTCTAATATCACTTTTTAATTTATCAAGCTCAATCCCCAAGCGATATTTCTTTGCGTGTTCACTCCCATATTTAGGTTTTTCGGGGAGTGATATATAATTTATTTTTCTTATGAAATCACTGATGACTTCATATGATAAATTGTCAATTAAAATATCACCTTGTCTAAGATAAGTTTCATTAGAAGAGTCTTTTAATAACTCGAGTTCTAAGAAATTTAAATCACCAAAAATTATTCTTGACTCATCAACGGTAAGGCTTGAAACCTGCATACAGAAATAGTCGAAAGCATTAATGTTTTCAAAATCCATCCCATTTTCATAAAACCATAACCTTGTTTTTTTATCCCATGGAACCGATGTAATTCTTGAAATTAAAGAGTCATATTTTGCTTCTCCAAATTCTAATACTTCGCCAACAGTCGGGTTGTGAATGGTTATATAATCACTGAATTTAAAACTTTTTCCGCGTATTAAATACGAAGTGTCAAATAAAAACATTAGACTCTCCCCGCCTTCCTCTGCGTTGTCAACGTCATATCTACGGTCTTAAAATGTAGCTCTCGGTAGGCGTGATTTGTGTCAAGAGCGTCCTCTACCGTATTAAAAAGCTCAAGTCTACCCCAACCATATTTCATCGAACCATCTAACAATTCTCGAATGAATTTGGAAATATAATCAACTCTTGGTCCGGGTCTGCCTTTGACGCTCTGCCTTGTACGATGCACAATAACTCTTATTTTTATTTCAATATTTGCAAAAGATTTATTTGCGGAATTCGCTTTGAAATTATTCACACACACTGTAACAAAAGAGTCTGCTTTGGTTATTGTTTCCGGTATATAACCATACGGGAAAATATTTTTGTGGATTAAATCATCAGCGACAAATATATTTTCTTGCTGTGAATCAATTGCTTCTACTATATTTTTTGAGAAGATAAAATCTTTAATAATTGTGTCCTTATAGGAATCAATATCGAAAAGGGCTTCTGCTTTTTTTACCATAACGATTCTACCCCCAATTCCAAACTCGCCTCAAACACACCAAAATCCGCACTATCCGCTCTCATCTGCAATAAAACCTTACTCCCGACGACCGCACTACTTGAAGCCTGTAATTCAATCCGGTTTTCCGATTGTGATAGAATAGAGATTTGGTTTACATTAACCCAGTCCCCAACCGGCATTAACTCCCATGTCGGGACTATGCCGTCAAGCACGTTTCCGTCATCGTCAAGGAACTCGGCTATAAACTGCCTCGGACTACCACCGGCTTTTAGAACAGGCTGACCGTCGAAAATTATTCTGCATGAGCCTACGCCCGGTAAAGGCGGTTCAGACGGTTCCTTATAATCCGCTATCATTAAATCATCTCTGTCTACATCAGGCGGCTTTTTCTGGTCTTCTTCATACGTCATTTGAAAACAACCTACATCATCAATAATATAACTTGTTCGGTTTAAGTCGGTAAGCCGATACACTTTAGGGTTTGAAACCCCTTTAAGGTCAATATAATGCCTCATTTCTTGCCTTAATGTTGCAGTTTTTTCGTTAAATTGAATATAAATATCCCTTCGGGTATCATTTATAGTAACGATTTTTCCGCTGTCTTCCCCGGTTGCACTCGTTTTATATTTACTGCAAACGCAAGGCTCTTCGATTATATTACCTATATCGTCCTGCCACTTCAAGACATAATTACACAGCCGCATAACACCTTGAAGCTTGATTTCTTCGTTATAATTAACCTCGGTAACAAGCCATAATTTGCTGAAGCAATTGATTTTACTGCCGAGCCGGAATGTGCTACTGGGAGGAGCTTCGATTTTTTTCATGCGGTCACGCTCATTGCCACCGCCACGAGGCTCCATAACAATTAAAGGCATCGGCTCTCCGTCAACTAAGCTATGAGGCTGATAATCTACGGTTTCGGTATGTGTTCGTTCGATTTTATCTCTTATTTCATAGAGCGTGGTCTCTTTTTTGAATTAGACCTATAGCCGTTATTTATCTTGCGGAAAAAATCTATATCATACATTTAACCACCACCCTATAAATCATATATAATCGTCTTACGTTTTCCCGTCAATCGGTCTCTTGCAATATAGCCGTCAATGAGATTATCGCTCCATGTCTGAGTTTTTTCGTACATTTCTACAAAACTTCTACGCTCGGCATAACCTACACCATACACAGATTTTAAATCTTGTGACGTCAGTAAATTATTATGAACACGAAGCTTTGCAATATCTTTAGCCAAAAATAACTCAAACATTATCGTTGCAATTAATTCAATTTCACTTTCCACTATATCAAACGGAAACTCCTCAAGCTCCTCGTCATAAGACTTAAAATCAACGTCGGGGGAGCATTTAAGGGTAAGAACCGATAAGGCTTCAGACAAATAACCGCGTGTACGCCTTAAAGCGAGTTCCATAGCTTCGTCTTCTTCTACATTAAAATAGTTAAAGAAATCCGGATTATTTTGTACTTTAAATAAAAATCTTTGAATAATAGATTTTGAAGAATTTTTATCCATCTAAACTGCTCCCCTCGTCTTATTATTTTTTCTTTGTTCCGGGCGGTCTTCCCGGTTTGTTACCTGTAGGCTTCAATTCAACTGTTTCTTCAACAACCGGCTCAGTAGACTCTTGCTTCTCGGCGTTTTTTGCTTCAAGCAACTCAGCCATCATAGCTTTCATTTCCGCAAGCTCGCTTTTAATAGCATCATTTTCAGTTTTAATAGACTCGTTTTCGCTTTTAAGAGCGGCGACGTCGTCAATAGTTGCTAAAGGCTTTGTTGTATCTTTTGGAGTAAGAACAATATCAGTCTTTCCCTTACCGCCCGAAATCTCGTTATAACGCTTTGTAATAACTCTATCTACATTAATAGAAACGTCCTTACCGGAATTCTTCAAAAACGTGAGAATAGCTTTTACTTTGCTGATTTGTAAATTATTATTGATATTTACAATCTTTTGTAGTTTTTCAAGCGTAGGATTGAGAATAATATCTTCGATTTCATCGTCTAATAATATATTGCGCCACTTATTGATTCTCAATGCAGTATATATTTCTTCTTGAAGTTCTTCCTCAAAACGAATAATTCCCATTTTAATAACGGATGAATTATTGTTGATATAGTCGATTTCACTCCACGTCAACGGTTCGGATGTCGGACACCCGTCCTGCAATAGCACCGGTAGGGTTGCGGTCAGTCAAATAGAGTACAAGAGAATCCATAGAAGTAATTGTCGGATTTGCACTGGCTTCAGTAATTAATTGGTCTCCGCCTACTATAGCGTTATCAATTACCGAGAAAACGTCATAAAACAAAGCGTTTTGAAGAGCTTCTACAGCAAAATTAGTAACATTGGCAACTGATTTGAACCCATTTTTACGCATATCAACGTAAGAGAGGTCAGTTTCGACTTGGCGATTGTTTCTAAAGGGTTTTAATGCAGGGAAATCGATAAACGAACGTCTAACAGCACCACCCTTAGCCGCCTCATAAGCGATGAGATTATTCTTCGGAGCACCGGTAATGTCGAGGTCGTCAAATTCTCCAATCGAACCCCGGTCAAACAAAAAGTCTAAAAGCTCATCGGGAGCATTGTAAATTTTTTCATTGATAGTACGTTTAATAAATGCGGCAATCTCCTTGTTGGGGTCGCCCTTTTCTCCAACGTCCTTTACCCAAGCATCACAAAGTTCAACGGCTTCGCGCTCCTCGGTACTCATTTTAAGATTATATGCGGATTTTTGAGCAATCTCAAACATCCTACCCGTATCTTGAACGGCAGAAATTTCAGTTCTAAGCATATTTTTATTCCTCTCTTTCTAATATTAGTTTTTAATTAAACAGCGGTGTTGTTAACTTTGATTTGGAGCAGATTATGACCGTTGTCATTATAAATGCCCACAGCCGTATACAAAGACGGCACAGTAGCTGTTTTCCATTTTCCGTCTGTGCCAACTGCAACTCTTGTGCCCGGTGCATAGGTTCCGTCAACATACTGGTCTGTACCAAATTCGCCAAGACCAAGCGCATATCTGCGTAATTTAACGAGTTCATCAGCCGCAATATTAACAAAATCTTCGTCATAATCACTCATTTCGCCGCGAGCAGTATTAACGCCCGTCGGAATACGTTCTTTGTCGAGAATCCATACATCAGTACCATTCTCAGTAGTAGGGAAACCTACAGTGTTGTTCGCGTCATCGGTCACAACACCCATTCCGGTTTTAGCGGCAGTATCAACCTTATAAAACGTAGGTGCAGGGGTAGAATTCACATCATAAAAAGTTCTAAGCATAATTTATTTACCTTCTTTCTTAATAATTAGCCAATATAGGCTGTTATAAAATCTCGACTTGTAATTTTTCCATCTGCCGAACCATCAGCAGAATCAACAATACTTGCCTGAATAACAGGCGGTGCTTTAACCTCGGACACCTCAACCTTTACAGGGGTATCAGCATCTGCCTTTAAAGAACTAATAACTTTCTCAGCAATAAGGGATTTTATCCCCGCTTCATCAAGAGCTTCAATCATAGCCTTGATTTCTGCGGATGCTTCAATCTCCTCTAAAGTTAAAGTTTTCGTTTCTATAAGGTTTTTTCTGAGTGTTTCTTTCTTTTCGGACAATTCTCTTTCGACCCGCTCTTGTTCCGCCTTTTCAACCATTTCCCTATAAGGTTTCAACGAAGCGACTTCAGCTCACAATTCACTGTAATGGTTGGCGACATAAAAGACAATTCTCACACCGATTCGACAAACCGATACACCCCAATGAAAGATGACAGAGGAAACATTTTGGAGTTTATCGTAGACACCCAAGTCCTGCATGACATGGTAAAAATATTAGGCGATGTTTCATATTACGACAAATTCTCCGGCAACATAATAAAAATCGAAAAAATATTGTGAGAAACAGAAAGGAACAAAAACAATGAAATATTATCTAATAGGCAAAAAAAGCAAGCGCAGTAAATGCGTTCATCGCCAAATTAAACGAAGAAGGATATTCATTTGAATCCCTAAACCCAAAAAATCTAAAAGACACAGACCCCGATGATTCAACAGTAATTTACATAAGCGTAGATTTTGAAAGGGGGATACGCGCTTATAATTGGAACATCGAAGATGAATACTCACAGATGATTCAAGAATTATCAGACTTCAGCAACATTCAAGGCAACAGAGAAACCCGAATAGATTTAGAGGTAAAATTTGATGGCATTAATGCAACCGCGCCATTGAAAAAGATTATGGATTTTTTAACCAATCGTGACATTGGTGAGAATACGGAGACAGTTGATTAAGTTGTAATTATGGCTGCCCGATGGTTAATTATCGGGCAGTTTACAAACTTTAAATATTAAGATGAGGAGATAATAATTATATGGCGCGTACAAAATCAAAAACCGTCCCACAAGGAAATTATTTGCAATTATGGGAAAATGTGCTGAAACCCGAAATATTAAAATATTTTCAAGTTCCGGTAGGTGTCGTGGCAAAAGTTCTCGGGATTTCGGTGACAAAAGTACAAGAGCAGCTACGCTCGGGATTGTACGACTACGGCATAGCTCGACCCTGCCCGGGCGGTACATATTCTTACGAGGTGTACCCCTTACGCCTCTGCGCCTTTATCGAGGGACGAACGTGTAAACCTATACATATTGACAGAGAGGTGGGTTGACAATGAGAAAAAATATGATAGAATAAAAAGCGTAATATATCTCTTTTTGTCTGCAACTCATACGCCGATAAAAGGAGGAAAAATTTATGCAACGTAAAAAAGGCGATGGTACTTTTAGAAATTTACCGAACGGCTCTGTTGAATTTACTGTAGAAGTCGACTATGACATCTACGGGAAAAGGCAACGTAAACGCTTTTATGGAAAAACAGAGAGCGAGTGCCGGAAAAAGTACAAAGAATATCTAAAAGGCGGTGAGAAAACCAAAAGTAAGTCGAAAGAACATACTCTCTCCGAATGGATTGACGAATGGTTGGAGATTTACAAAAACGGAAACGTGGAGAACAGCACTTTTAATAATTATAAGGGCGATTCCAAGCGTGTCAGGGAACATAAAATCGGCAATATGAAATTATCACAGGTGCAGTCGATTCATATTACGGATTTTTTCAAAAGCCTATCCGGATATAGTAGCTCTACTCATAAACACATGCGCTTTCTGCTCAACGGAGCTTTCGAGTGTGCAATCGACAACGACCTCTGCGAGAAGAACCCTGTTAGACGCGCACAGATTGCCAAGAAAGCCCAACCGAAAAAAGAAGCCTTCACCGAGGACGAAGCGAGGACGATTCTAAATTTCGCAAAATCCGACAAGGAATTTCGTTTAATAATGTTCATTTTGCTTCATACAGGGATAAGGAGCGGCGAAATGAGAGCATTAAGCCCCGAGCAAATCGACTTTGAGAAGGGCGTTGTAACAATCGACAGGGCAATAAAACGCACAGGCAACGAGGGCGTAACCAAAAACGGCAAAACTCATTACATACCTCTATCACCCGATGTATTGCGTTTTATCGGAGCGAAAATTAACAAGGGTTCAAAATACATACTCGGCGACACCGACTACGTCACAGCTTCAAGCCTCCGGTGCAGTTACCAAGCTTTCTTTGAAAGGCTCAATAAGGTGCTCACGAACATGGGCGTTGAGCCGATTAACAGAAAGTCCCCGCACGCCACTCGCCACACTTTCGGCACGCTCTGCCAGAAAAACGGTATGCCGCTTGCAATTGTGAGCGAACTTCTCGGTCACTCCTCGACCA
>Ga0099364_10004082_pt1 | contig 22213 bp, 19 predicted proteins | sample TergutTh196P3_FD_73070 | JGI IMG/M metagenome (GOLD analysis project Ga0099364, IMG submission 73070) | Microcerotermes parvus P3 segment gut microbial communities from Pointe-Noire, Republic of the Congo - Th196 P3 | ecosystem: Host-associated > Arthropoda: Insects > Digestive system > Gut ...
TTATCTCCGGACGGCTCAGGGGAAATCGTTGACTCATTGCCCTGTTCATGCACTGAAGCCGCCATGCTGTCCGAAACTTGGAATAAACCGCTTGAGAGTGCTATTACGCCAATCAAAATGCACAGCACCGCAGCTCCGGCAAAGACTCCATATTTTCGCAATATCGGAACCGCACTGTATTTGCGCCCGTCTCGCACATGCCCGGATAGACGCTTGCTTCTGCCGGCAATAACCCCGGAAAGCCCGGACTTGCCGCACCCGGCCTGTGGAGTGCGGCTTTTGGATTGCTCATGCCCAATAGCGGCTGAAACCTTGTCAGGCTTTGCTTCCTCGCCTTCGCTGCCGGATTCGATTGCCTTGAGGCTAATGCGCACAACATAATCTTTAGTTTGCTTTTTGCTTCGGCATTTTGCGAACAGCTCGCAGCTTGAGCAAGTTTCATGCGAAAAATGCGCGCAAGTCTGCCCCTTGCTGATACCGGCATATGAAGGGGCGTGGCCGCAGGGGCATTTGCCGATAATGCTCGTGTCTGCATCAATGTCAAACAAGCGCAAATCCAGTTTTGCACCCGGTTCAGTTCCGCCGGCTGAGTACTCCCGGGCAATAGCTTTCCCGTGCTTTGAAATATGATTTGCGCGTAACGACATAGCGGCGCCTCCAAAATAAAATTGCGAAAAAGCAAAGCTTGACAAACGTTGAATATGTTGAATATATTAAATTACTTGCCCATCATTGTCAAGTAGGTATTGTATCCAAAATCATGCCAGCCGTGACAGCTCTCCGCATATTTGGTTTGAAATTTCCATCAGTGCCTCGGTAATTACTTTCCGTGATTCTTCATCTAAACGCATAGCGGGGCCGGAAACGCTAATAGCCCCGATTGGATAGCCTTTTTTATAACACAGCGGCATGGCGATACATATTACCCCCGGTTCAAATTCTTCAAAGTCGTACGCGACGCCTTCAATATGTATTTTGTCAATCGCTGCAAGAAGTTCTTTTTTGCATGTTATCGTTTTGCTTGTCAATGGCTTAAACTCAATGCCATCAATAAGAGTTTCCGCTTTTGACCTATCCATGAATGCCAGTATGGATTTACCTATAGCAGTGCAATAAACAGGCAGATACGCACCGACACGCGTGCTTATCCTTATCGAGTGTGAACTCTCTTTTTTAGCAATGTATGCAATCTCGTTTTTATCAAGAACTGCAAGGTTGACTGTTTCGCCCGTAAGGGCTACTAATTTATTCAAATACGGCTCGCAGATTTCAACCAGGCTTTGCCTTGCCTGCACAGCAAGCGAGAACAGGCTCAGTCCGAGACGCAGCTTTCCTGACTGCTCATTTAATTCTAAGAATCTCTCAGCTCTCAGGGTGTTGATTATGCCTGCTGCAGTGCTTTTGTGCAAATCCAGCATTCGGCTTATTTCAGACAGGCCTAGCTCCCTATCTCCGTCAAAGCATTTCAGTATTGATATAGCCCTTGAAACAGATTGAATCATTGAATGCCGCTTAGTGTTCTCAGCCATCAACTCCACTTCCTTTCAGAAATAGTAAAGCGAACCGATAATTATAATACCACATAATTTATCTCATTATCTCAAAAACAGCAATAAAAGCGCATCGCTTTAGGCGATGCGCCTATTTGTGCGCAACTCCATTAAGTTGCTATTTATTGATGTTTCAAAGAATCAAGCATATTTGGCCTATACGCCTACGCCAACCCTTTTGTTTAAGCTTCTAATATTAAAGTAATCCATCGAAAGCGCCAGTAACAATAGCACGCCCGAAGCAACCAACTGCCAATATGGCCCAACGCCCAGTATAGTCATGCCATTAGTAAACCCGTTTAGTATCAGCAGTCCTAAAAATGCGCCCCCCATGCCTCCGGAGCCGCCTCCGAACGAAATACCTCCAAGAATCGCGGCAGTAACGCCTGCGAACTGACTGGCGTTGAGAGCTGTAACTGTTGCCGATTTTAGGCTTCCCGCAAGTAAACAGCCGGCGAACGCTCCAAGCACCCCAGAGTTTACAAACAAGATATATGATATCTTTTTTGGATTGACGCCGGCAAGCATGGCTGCGTTTGGATTGCCGCCGACTAGATAAATATTCCTTCCAAACTTTGTCTTATTAAGCATCAACCCATATATCAATAATCCGCACAGCGAGATGATTACAGAAATAGGAACAAGACCGCCAATCCTGCCTCCGCCGAGGTATGAAAGCACCGGATCTCTCATTGGAGTCGATGGTGCGCTGCTGATGACAAATGTGAGGCCCCTGGCAACCGACGCTACAGACATCGTTGCGATAAATGGTTGAAAACGAAACTCGTTAATGAGCATTGCGTTAAACAGGCCGGTAACAACACCCAATGACAAAGAAATCAAAAGCGACAGTGACCAATGCATGCCACCCTGAATTAATACAGCAAGGCAAACGCCGGCCATCGTTCCGACAGCGCCTGTAGAAAGATCCAACTTGCCGGAAATAATCAAGCATCCGGCTCCAATAGTAAGAAGTGTTACAGCCACCATCATGTTAAGTATGTTCATGATGTTACGCAGACGAATAAATGTTCCTCCGGAGTATATTGCCAAAAAACCAATTATCACGATAAGCAGTACTAACAACATGAAAAACTTTGATCTAATAAATCCCCGAATAATCGATCGACTGTGCATCTTCCCGCCTCCTAATCAAGCATGGCAAGAGCGAGAACGTTTTCCTCAGTAGCATCTTCCCGCTTGACAGTGCCTTTTATGCTTCCATTTTGCATTACATATATTGTATCAGCCAGATTGATGACTTCCGTGAGCTCAGATGAAATAAAGATAACGCCTATGCCCGCTTTGGCAAAGTCGCACACAATCTGGTAAACCTCCGCTTTTGTACCAACATCTATCCCTTTTGTTGGTTCATCCAATATGAGTACTTTCGTTACCATCTTCTCTGACGTCCAACGCCCGAGAATAACTTTCTGCTGGTTGCCGCCTGAGAGTTCCATCGTTATTTTATGTATCGTCGGAGTTCTGATTGAATACTTTTCAACTGCTTTGTCCGCGAGCTTTGCTTCCGCTTTTTTATCCAGAAACAGCAGCTTCTTGAGTTTTGCCAGAACCGGAATACTGACATTATCCTTTATAGAGCGAAACAAGACAAGCCCCTGATCCTTTCTATCTTCAGGGCAAAGTGCCAAACCTGCATCAATCGCGTCCCTTGGCTCTTTGAACCTTACCGCTTTACCTTCGAGCTTTATTTCTCCTGAAAGGATGGTGTCGATCCCGAATACGGCACGGGCAACCTCAGTCCTGCCGGCCCCGACAAGACCCGCGAAGCCAATGACCTCGCCCCGGTGAAGCTTGAAGCTGACGTCATGTACTGCTTCAGTTTCAAGATTATTGACTTCCAGCAAAACATCCCCTATCTTGTCGTTTCTGCTAAGGCTGTTATATGTATCTCCTATGTCACGCCCAACCATAGCCCTTATAAGCTCAGTTTCATTACTCTCTGCGGTTCTCATTTTCTTAACCAGCTTGCCATCCTTTAGAACCACTATGTCGTCTGTAACCTGGAATATTTCTGCAAGACGATGGGAAACATAGAGAATTACTTTTCCTTCTTCCCTCAATAACTGGATAAGCTTAAATAGTACCGAAATCTCCGAGTCGGTAAGCGGTGCTGTCGGCTCGTCAAAAGCAATGATTTTTGAGTCCCTCCGGTATGCTTTCATGATCTCTACCATTTGCTGGAAAGCGACCGGCAGCCTGCCGACCAGCTCAGTAGCGCTAAACGGCAGTTCAAACTTATCGATTATCTCTTGAGTTTTATTCTTGAGAGCTTTTTTGTCAATTGTTTTAAAAGCCGACTTAGGCTGTTCGCCGAGAAACACATTCTCCATCACGCTCATGCCCGGCACGAGTTGGCGCTCCTGATAAATTACGCTGATCCCTGTCTTGATTGCGTGGTGCGGCGAACTGAAATGCTGCTCCACTCCGTCGATAATAAGCTTTCCCTCATCGGGGTGAATATCACCGCTGAGAATTCTAAGCAGCGTAGATTTGCCTGCGCCATTTTCCCCGAGCAATGCCAGCACCTGTCCGCTCTCAACGCGAAAACTTATGTCATCAAGCGCCTGAACCCCCGGGAATGCTTTGCTTATGTTGATGAATTCTAAATACTGTGGCAACTATGCTCCCCCTCCAAACTATCCTGACTTTGCTTTAGCTGCTGCCTTCACCGTTTTTGCTGTTTTTACTTTAAGTGCATTTTCTCTCGATCGCGCATTAATATAGTCAACCATGAGTGCGATTATCAAAAGAGCACCTTGAGAAATAACGCTCCAGTAGGCCTGAAGGTTCATCACTGTGAGTCCGTTTTTAAAAAGGTTTAGCATCAACAACCCCACAAAGCAACCAACCATACTGCCCGCACCGCCGCCAAAGGCCACCCCGCCAAGTACTGCCGCTGTTATCGCGTCAAGCTCTGCGCCCAAAACCGACGTTGCCGCTCCCGAACGCATAATCGATGCAAGCACTGCGCCTGCAAGTGCGGATATCATCCCGCAATTAATGTATAAAATAGACTTCACACGCTTTGGGCTCAGCCCTGACAAGCGCGCAGCATTAGGGTTCCCTCCCACCAGATATATGTTTCTTCCAAATTGTGTTTTTGCTAATATAAATCCGTAAACCAGCATCAATATGACTAGTATAAGAAACGGTACCGGAATTACGTTAAAAACCGTTCCGGATCCAATGCGCCAAAACATTTGATTGGTGATCGGAACATTCTGGTTCGCTGTCACTACCTGACCTAAGCCTCTGTAAACAGATGCCATGGCTGCAGTCGCTATAAATCCCATAAAATTCATTCCATTGACGAAAAATGCGTTTATGGCTCCCGACACCATCCCGAAAATAAGCACCAGCAAGAGCGCAAGAGGCCACGCTACACCTTCCCGCAGCAGTAAAGATACCAATACGCCGCCAAACATGCCTTCGGCAGCGGCGGCGAGGTTGATGCCTCCACCGATTAGCAAACAAGCAACACCTACCGAGATTATCCCGGAAATGCTCATTATGTTCATAATGGCCCGGATATTGCCCGCGCTGAGATAGCTTTGGTTCAAGGAGTAGAATATCAATATAATAATTACTACAATTACTAATAGAATCATCGTCTTCGATCTTATGATCCTTTTGAACCAACCTGTGTTTTCCATATCAAAGCATTTCCTTTCCTTCAGGGATGCTCAAAACTAAACAAGTCTATGCGGTTAATACTTCGCTTGATAAGCTCTTAAATAATCTAAATCATACTCTAAGCCAATACCCGGCGCGTTGGGTATCCTATAAAAGCCATCGTCTACACGAGGCTGATTTGTTATAATTTTCCCACCTGCAGGCATGCCTTTAGGCGTTGGGAAAACTTCGAGATATAGACCATGCGGAGCGCTGCTTAGAAGATGTGCCGCATACCATGGCCAGTGATGTGGCGCAATTTTCAAATTCCACGCTTGAGTCATTGCCGATACTTTTACCATTTCCGTAAATCCGCCCACACGCGCAATGTCGAACTGAAGAACATCAACACATTGCGCCAACAGCATGTCCCGGCAGCCATACTTCGTATACTCGTTTTCACCTGAAGCAACCGGGATTCCACCGAAGTCACGAACCCTTCGGAGCCCGGGGATGTCATCAGCTGATACCGGTTCCTCAAACAAGCAAATATCAAGCCCGGCGGAGTCCGTAGCCTTTGCGAAGCGTATAGCCGTCGCAACATCATATACGCCATTTGCGTCTACAATGATCTCCACGCTTCCGCCGACTGCTTTCCTAACATTCTCAACGCGCTTTACATCAGCCGCAATATTCTGCCCCTTATCATATCCCACTTTAATTTTGAGGGTTTTAAATCCGTCTTTTACATACTCTATCGATTTTTCTACGCACTCATCGTCAGGCATAGATAGAAAACCAACGCTTGCGTATGCGGGTATCACATCATTCGTGCCGCCAAGCAGTCTATAAACAGGCAGTCCCAGTATCTTTCCGCGTATATCCCAAATTGCGATATCGATGGCGCTCATTGCCAAAAGCGCAACGCCTTTGCGCCCTGCGGAACGTATGGATGTGTACATATCGTTCCAGATATCCTCATAAGCAAGCACGTCTTTTCCAACTACTTCTTCTTTGAGCGTTTTTTCTATATACTCGCCCACGGGCTCGCCGAACGTTGCTCCATATCCCTCTATGCCGCTTTCAGTAATGACACGTACGATAACGCTGCCCATATTTTTAAGTATGAAACTCGAATCGAACATAGGGGTTGGATTTCTAAAAATCGGTAAAAACACCTCAATGTCTTTTACTTTATCAAGCATACTCACGCCATCCCTTCACTCATTAATTCAATTACGGCTAAAGCCCGCCTATAAATCATTATAGGCAGGGCTTTTCGGCAGCCGCATCAGTTAAAAACCAAAACCTGCTTCAATTTGTGCGAACAGTTCTTGATACGAACCGCGTGTGATCGTGTCTGTTCCGACTACGAACATTGCGCCAATATCACCCGGGCGCTTTAGCTCTTCCCAGAGCGTTTCGGGAGTCGCCCTACCGTCGGCAAGCGCTATAAGCCCCATGACAGCAGGTACAGCATACTGAGAGTTGGAAACTGCAAAGTTGCCAATCCAGTTGCCTTCATATCCGGCTTCCCATTCTCCGGGCAGCACGCTGGAGCCCGAACCGGTTATCAGGGATGAATCAGTCCTGCCGAGAGCTTCTGTAGCCCTTGCAGTGCCTATGGACATATCCTCTACACAGCTTGTGATAAACCAGTGGGTGACCTGCGGATTACCGGCGATAATTGCGGAGACCAGCTCATACCCTGCCTGTGCATTCATAGCGCCTATAGTCACGGAGTCTGCCTCAAATACAGGGCTTCCCGGATATAGTTCTTCAAATAGTTCTATTGAACCGCGCTGACGCATCACAAGGTCTGCATTGACTGTGTTGACCAGGGCGATTAGGCCAAGGTTTGCAGTATCGATTTCCCCCCAGTACTCCAGGCGGCTTTCATGCATCAGCTCTGTCTGCTTTTGACCATTGAGATAGTGGTTCATAATGACAGAGGGAACAAGTGAATTCCCGCTTTCATCTCTTACACTGTTAAAAAGCGCGATGTAAGGCACTCCCGAGTCATCAAGAATTTCCTTGAGGCGTTCTTGATATTCAAAAACCATGTCAATTATCAAACCATCGGGATTTGTCGCCAAGACAGCAGGAACTATGTTGTTGACATAGAGGTTCGCATCGCCGTTTGCCGTGGCGGTCGTAAGGTTGAAATTGTACATTTCTGTCATTCTCTCAAACCATCCGGTCATGAGATTCGTGAGGTTTGACGGATTGCTGTACACATAAGCAAAATCATAGGTATCCCTGTCAAAGTGGTCGACCTCGTCGGTAAACCATCCGATTGTTCCTGTCGCGTCCGGCATGACCGGCTCAGGCAAAGCTGAAGGTTGAGCGCTCGCGGTGTTGGGACTGCTGGAAGCTCCTGTATCCGAAGAACCGCTGGGAGTGCTGCTTGTCGTCGTTGTTCCGCCGCCGCTGGTTGTTTCGGTTGTGCTGCTGTCGCAAGCAGCGACTAATGCGAACACCATGAGAAACGCCAAAATCAATGCAACTCTTTTTTTCATTTTTACTAAATCCTCCTAAATTGTTTATTCAAATAAATAGTTTATTCAAATTCGTTTATTGGCTATAACTGCTTTGCCCTTTACATGTCTTTCAACATATCAATGAACCTCGCGGATTCTTCATCGGTGATTTTATATGAATGTGCGTCATCATCCGGGAATTTTGCATCTTTGACATCCTTGCAGTATTCTTCAAAACCTTTCAAGAGCTCCGCCCCAACATCCGCATACTTCTTCACAAACTTCGGAGTAAAATTGTCATAATACCCTACCATATCAGCATAAATCAGCAGTTGCCCATGTGTAAATGAGCCTGCGCCGATACCGAGGATCGGAATTCCCGCGCGTTCGGATATTGCTTTCCCTACGACAGCCGGAACTCCTTCTACCAGAATCATGGCAGCGCCGGCTTCCTCAAGCTCCTTGGCCTGCGCGACAAGCTTCAGAGCAGTTTCCGCTGAACGGCCTTGCGCTTTGTAGCCGCCGAGTTGGCCTGCAAACTGCGGAGTGAGGCCGATATGCCCCGAAACGAGGATGCCGGCTTCCGCAATCGATTTTAAGCGTTGCGTAATCTGTGGGTTGCATCCTTCCATTTTTACGGCATCACAACCTGCATCTTTTACAAAACGTCCGGCATTTTGGATTGCCTGCTCATCGGAGATTTGATATGACATGTATGGCATGTCTCCGATAACAAAAGTATTTGGCGCCCCTCTGCGCACTGCTTGGCATGCCCTTATCATATCATCCATGGTGACAGGGAAAGTCGTGTCATATCCAAGCATAACCATACCCATTGAATCTCCGACAAGTATCATGTCCACTCCGGCCCGCTCCTGATACTTCGCCGTTAGGTAGTCATAACAAGTCAGATAAGTAATCTTCTCTCCTTCACTTACCATGCGGTTGAAATCAAGAATTGTTTTCTTCATACTGATCTCCCTTATTTGTTTCTATAAATGCCATACTGAAATTGCCACCTTTGATTAGCTCATAATATAAATCTATGCCCTCCTCTGCGCATTAGTGCTGTACTACAGTCCAGCGTACTGTATTACCGTACAACTTGATTTAATTATGATATCAGATGGACATTGTAAAATCTATTAGCATATTGCACAATTTTACATAACTATTCATAAAATGTTGCAGGTCAGCCCCAACTGGAAAAGATGTGTGTTTTTTGCCCCGCAGAGCAAAACCAAGGACGGTGGAGAGCTCGCTAGTAGGCGCAAGGACGCGCCGCCTAGCGACAAGGGGCATAAAATACACATCTTTTCCATGCACCGTACTAATGGTATCGCCCTCCGTGACCAGTTAGCATAAAATCCAACAAAAAATCCCCTTGCTTTATCACGCTTGTGTGTTATAATGATTGCTGCGCAAATACTCATATTATAGTTTTGCAATTACATCAAATAATAAGGGAGTTTTTTCATGAAAAGAATCTTTTGCGTATTCCTTGCAGCTGCCATTTTAGGAGGCGCACTGTTTGCGCTCGCAGGATGCGACAATAGCACTACAACTTCAACTACGCCTTCGGCAGCCCCAGAGAGCGCTTCCCCCGCAGATGCATCCCCTGCGGCAGCCGAGACACTTATATGCGGCGTTACCGAATATGAGCCGATGAACTTCAGGGACTCAGCCGGCAACTGGACCGGCTTTGACACTGAGTTTGCGCTGCTTGTAGGCGAGAAGCTGGGAATGGAAGTTCAGTTCCAGATGATAGAATGGTCCAACAAATTCGTCGAGCTGAATTCCGGAGCCATCGATGCTATCTGGAACGGCCTCACAGCAACAGCAAACGAGCCTGACGGCACCCCCAGGATCACGTTGTGCGATATGAGCTACAGCTACATGCTAAATACACAGTGCGTCGTAATCAGAGCCAATAGAGCCGCAGAATTCACATCCGAAGACGATCTGCTCGGCAAATCCCTGGCAGTCGAAAGCGGTTCTGCGGGCGAAACAAAAGCGGCAGATCTTGTAGGGGACAACGGCAGCACCATTGGCGCAGCCGCTCAAATCAACACCTTCCTGGAAGTCATGACCGGTGCGGCGGACGGTGCTATCATTGATTTGATCCTGGCTCAGCAGCTTGTCGGCACAGGCGATTACGCCGATCTCGCGATTGCGGACATCGACCTGGGCAGTGAAGTGTTCGCTATCGGCTTCAGAACGGGCGACACACTTAGGGATAGGGTCAACGAGGTCATGAAGGAACTGTATGACGACGGCACGCTGCTTAGAATCGCAGAAAAATACGGCTTGGAGCAAAGGCTTGTATTAGACCTGAGCTTTGGGCAGTAACGCAAAGCAATCAAACTTATGAAAGGGGGAGGTTTCTCCCCCTTTGGTAGTATTGGGGAGCGATTATGGGATTTTGGAATGTCACATTAACTCTTTGGGGCGGTTTCCAAAGCACGCTTTTGATGTGGGCGCTGACGCTTGTTTTCGCGCTTCCGTTGGGCCTTGTTATCGCATTTGGCGCCATGTCGAAATTTGCGCCGCTGCGGTACCTTATAAAAATCATGGTGTGGATCGTACGCGGCACGCCCTTGATGCTTCAGGTCATGATAATCTTTTATGTGCCCGGGCTGCTTTTTGGTACGCCCATCGCGACCCGTTTCAACTCGGTTATAATAGCATTTTCCATAAACTACGCTTGTTATTTCAGCGAAATATACAGAGGCGGCATTGAGAGCATCTCACGTAGCCAATACGAAGCCGGGCATGTACTGGGAATGACAAATAGCCAGATTTTCTTTCGTGTAGTGCTGCTGCAAGTCATCAAGCGCATAACTGCTCCGATGTCAAACGAAATCATCACACTGATAAAAGACACTGCGCTTGCCCGTGTGATAATGGTAGTTGAAATACTAAAAGAAGCGGAAATACTTGCTACACGGGGGATGGTGTGGCCGTTATTCTACACAGGCGTATACTACCTGCTGTTCGTGGGCATGCTGACGCTGCTTTTTGGATATGCGGAAAAACGGCTGAGTTATTTTAGGGCATGAGAATGAAAATACTTGAGATTGAAAACTTGACGAAACGGTTTGGTACGACGGAGGTTCTCAGCGATATCAGTTTTTCGCTGGACGAAGGAGAGTCTCTGGCTATCCTTGGCGTGTCCGGCAGCGGCAAGACGACGCTGCTGCGCTGCTTGAACTTTCTGGAGCGCCCCGATTGCGGGAGAATATCCCTACGCGGCGGGCTTTTATACGATGCAGCCAATCACGACAGCTATGGCGAAGGCAGCATCCGCGAAAAAAGGCTGCATTTCGGTTTTGTGTTCCAAGCGTTCAACCTTTTTCCACAGTACACTGCGTTTCAAAACGTAGTGCTGGCCCGCGAGCTTGCGGCACACACACACCCCGACTTCAAGAAAAGCAAAAAAGCTGTAATTGAAGGAATACACCGCGAGGGCATCGAGCTTTTAGAACAAATAGGCTTGGCCTCCAAAAAAGATTTCTACCCGCACCAGTTGTCCGGCGGACAGCAGCAGCGCGTCGCAATAGCGAGGGCGCTTGCAATGAAGCCCGATATCCTGTGCTTTGACGAACCAACTTCTGCTCTGGACCCGGAGCTGACCGGCGAAGTGCTGAAAGTCATCCGCAGCCTCGCTGAAAGAAGCACCTCAATGCTCATCGTCACCCACGAAATGCAGTTCGCGCGTGAGGTCGCCGATACGATACTCTTTATGGACGAAGGCGTCGTAGTCGAATACGGAAAACCCGAAGACGTAATGGACAACCCGTCAAGCTGGAGGATGAAGCGGTTCCTCGAACGATACGCATCCGAATAGGTGAACTTGACATATGCGCGCAGAGCATGTTAAAGTATCCTCACTCAATCAAAAAAAGGATATCTCGATGAGAAATACCAAGCTTTATAACACAATACTTGCTATGATAATGTTGGCATTGCTGACATTTTGCGTTTCTGCCTGCGCAGGCCAGCGGATTGCAGCGGAAGCGCTATCAGGCGATGAAATGGCTCCTGAGCAGGCGATAGAGTCTTTGCCTCACGCCACGGAACCTACCCACATCGCTACGCCGGATCAGAGCACAGCGGATAATGCGGCGCAACCTCCCTCTCCTGAACAAGAGCCTGTAGATCCGCCTATCGAAGCATGGCCGGTTTGGATGTACATACCTGCCCTCAATGTTGACGCCGAAGTGCTGGACACAGGGACCGACTATGTTTTCGACTCGATGGAAATAGCGCCATCCGCATCCATAATATCATGGTGGCGAGAAAGCGTTATACCCGGCAACAAAGGCAACGCGATTTTTGGCGGGCATAACAGATGGAGAGGCGAAAACGGCCAGCTGCTGCACATGGACACATTGGAGATCGGCGACGAAATGGAATTGATTTACGCTGACGGGACAAGCCTGGAGTTCAGGCTCGAAAGCGTATTTGTCTACCCCTTGGCCACAGCCCCGGCAAGGATCATAATGTACACAGGCGGCGAAACGAGGGTGACGCTAATAACATGCAAAGACCCGTATAACCCGGCGATAGGAACAAGTGACAACCGCATTATAGCTATATTCAAACCGGCGGAAGGATTTGTTATACCAGACCCTCCAATAGCCCCGTTCCCGCTCAGGCGTGCCCCAATTGAAGAGTCTGCGGCATAAATGAATAGGTTAAAGGGTAACCCTATCCGGAAAATATGTGTGTTTTATGCCCCGCAGAGCGTAACCAGGGACGGTGGAGCGCTCGCTAGTAGGCGCAAGGACGCGCCACCTAGCGACAAGGGGCAGAAAATACACATCTTTTCCATGCACCGCACTATTGGCATCAACACCGTGTGACCTGTAGCATGAATAGACGCACATAAACAAAACTATGGGGGAACGATATGAAAAAACTAGACCGCTGCGTTGTCTTTGTGGTCTTGATTGTTCTTTTTGTAACCCACTGCGGCTCATTAGGACAAATAGCGGACACCGTACCGCAATCACATGAAACTAACAGCCTGCAAGCGCTGCCGGCAGAAACTGACCCACCGCCTGCCCCGGCCACAATAAATGACGCTGCAGGCTTTGCCGAAAACCCGTATCACAGCGTTGCCGAAATCACACGGGGTGAGCTTCGGGGCGTCTGGGTCGCGACTGTTTTAAATCTGGACTTTCCATCCCGGCAAAACCTGTCCGCAGCCGCGATGAAGCAGGAAATAGACGCCATAGCAGCCCACACGGCGGATCTGGGGCTAAACGCAATATTCTTCCAAGTCCGCCCCGCAGGCGATGCGTTTTATGAGTCCGATATTTTCCCGTGGAGTTACTGGCTATCCGGCACGCAAGGGGTGGGCGTGGCGGATTTTGACCCGTTGGCGTACTGGATTGAAGCGTGCCGCGCAAATGGGCTTGAGCTGCATGCATGGCTGAACCCCTATAGGATCATCCACACGCAATCAAACAGCTCCAACCCCGAAACCTTGGCCCCGGGCAACCCTGTCCGCATCCGCCCTGAACTGGCGGTTGGCTGGAGCGACGCTGGCGGGAACGCCGGGTTATTTTTAGATCCGGGCCATCCGGATGCGAGAGCCCTGATCATAGAAGGCATTGCGGAAATCATAACGAAGTACAATGTTGACGGTATACACATAGACGACTATTTTTATCCGGGGACTAATTTCAATGACGCCGTATCATTCGACCGCTATGGGAATGACATGCAGTTGGACGACTGGCGTCGTGAAAATGTCAACATGCTTATAAAGGGCATAGGCGACGCTGTCCGCTCTTTGAATGAAAAACTGGGCAAAAATGTGCGTTGGGGAGTCTCCCCATCGGCCATATGGATGAACGAGACCAGCGACCCGAGAGGCATTCCAACGACAAGCGGACAGGAATCATACCACGCCTTGTATGCGGACACCCGCCTGTGGGTCATGCAGGAGTGGGTGGATTACATATGCCCTCAGATATACTGGTATATAGGCTTTAGCATTGCTGACTTTGAGTCGATATTTAACTGGTGGACGCAGTTGTGCGATGGTTATGACGTGGATTTATACATAGGCCACGCCGCATACCGTGAAGCCCAAGACGACCAAGCGCCGAACTGGCGCGGTGAAATGACCCGCCAATTGGAGATGTCGGCAAACTCAGACACAATAAAAGGCAACGTGTTTTACCGGTTCAATTTCTTAAGAGGCGCGACCGGGAACTCGATCCGGGATTTCTACACCGCAAAAGACGGCGCCACCGGGCGTCTTCCCGTCATAGCAATTGATACGCTGTCAGTAGGTACCCCGCATCAAGATACGGCAATAACCTTATCCGCAACCGGGTCTCACGGGTATAATATAACCGGAACCAGCGACCCGGACAAACCGCTGTATATGAACGGTACGGAAATCACAAACCGCACCTTGGAAGGGTTTTTCTCAGTGTTTGCCCCACTTTCGGCAGGTGTAAATGAGTTTACGTTCAGACAGGAAGGGCAAAATGACGTTACGAGGCGGATAACGAGAAACGCCTCCGCCCCATCTCCCCCATCGCCAACTCCTGCCGTAACAAGGATTGCTACCCCGACATACGCCACAATCACATCAGACGCGGCATGGGTCTTCACGTCAAGTACCGCATCAGGTGGCTCAAACTGGGCAATGACACGAGGCCAGCGAGACCGGGTTGTCGCAGAGTCTACCAACGGGCTATTAAGGCTTTCGTGCGGAATGTGGATAAGCAGGAACTCAGTTACGCTTAGCACGCAGAGTACCTTTACCGAAAACGTGTTCAGAAGCGGGGTATACCGTATAGGGCCGGACTACGATATGATTGTTTGGCAGTCGGATGTATTCACCGCTGCCCATGCCGAATTTGACGGGCAAATCCTGACGGTCAAATATGGGATGCATTCGCAAGCGCCGCCCCTAACGCTCCCCTCCGACTTGTCTATTACATTATTCAGTGGCGTACGCAGCGGAATAGACGGCGACACGCCGTTTCATGCGTTCACAATAAGAGACGGCGTGAAATTTGAGGGTCATTATATCGACTATGAAAACGGCGAGTTCCGCCTGCACCTAAAAAAACGCAAAGCATTGGCCCCGGGCAGCAGCCCCTTAACAGGCATATCTATCGTAATTGACCCGGGCCACGGCGGCGGAGACCACGGCGCCATCGGCCCTATGGGGCGATGGCTGCCTGAGAAAGAACTCAACCTCATAAACTCGCGCAAACTAGCCGAGAGGCTGACAGCTCTGGGTGCAACAGTTCATATGACCCGCAATACGGACACGGACGTCACGCTTCAGGAAAGAGTTGATATAAGCATGCGGGTCAAACCGGATTTGTTTATTTCGCTCCATGTAAACAGCATTGCGGAAACAACGAACGCCGCAAACATCCGAGGCTTCACCGTTTGGTATCAAAACCCGGGCAGCGTGGAGTTTTCGCAAACTGTTCTTGACATGATGTATTACGTTAACCCGGCTACAAACAGAAACAGGCTTATAAACCAAGCCCGCTTCTTTGTTTGCCGCCCCCAATGGGCGCCGTCAATCATTCTGGAAGCCAGCTTCATCGTAAACATCGACGACTTTGTCTGGCTGATAGACCCCGCGCAGCAGGACAAAATGGCGGACGCAACGATAGAAACCATACTGGAATACTTTTCTTAGTAACTACGCACCGCCTCCCACATTATTACGGCTGCGGCGGCTGCCGCGTTCAAAGACTCGCATTCAGGCGCGATAGGTATCGTTACTATCTCATTGCAAAGCGCCATCACTCCTTCGGACAGCCCGCTTCCCTCGCTGCCGACGGAGATGATCGAATCATTAAAATCGACGTCAGATATGCTCCGGCAGCCCTCCCTGAGCGCCGCTCCGATAAACCTGACGCCTTTATCCCTCAGCCTTACAATATCAGGAAGGCTCATATGATAAACACTCTGCCTGAATAGCGCACCCATCGAAGCGCGTATCGTTTTCGGATTGTACAGGTCGGCGCATCCGCCTGTAAGAAGAACGCTCTTTATTCCAAAAGCGTTCGCGGTGCGTATAATCGTGCCAACGTTGCCCGGATCCTGCACCCCGTCGAGAAGTATATGCGTCCCGGACTTTTTGGCAAAAACATCAACATACTTTTCTGCGATACCATCAGCTGCCACATGAACCGTTGGAATCCTGCACGAAAACAGCGTATCCTGCGCGTTTTTCAATGGAGACAAAGATTCTATAAGCTCGCGGCCGGTGCAGTACACGCGTACGCCCCCGGAAAGCGGAAACAGGGTTTTCGACGCCGTGAGCACAGCGGTCACCTCTGCCCCGCTCCTAACTGCATCCTCCAATAGCTTCATGCCGTCGCAAAGAAACTCCCCGCTCTCCCGCCTATAAGCGCTGCTGGCCCCAAGCTTCTTGAAATGTACAGCTAACGGGTTCCTCCTGCTTGTAATATTCTCCATTTTATATCATTCAATCGGTTTCATCGTCGGAAACAGCAGAACATCCCTTATTGATGAGTTATCCGTGAGCATCATAACGCAGCGGTCGATGCCAATGCCTAAACCCCCGGTCGGCGGCATGCCATATTCGAGGGCGTTTATGAAATCGTCGTCCATCATGCCGGCTTCCAAATCCCCTGCGCTGCGCAGCAAAGCCTGGCGCATAAACCGCTCCTTCTGGTCGATCGGGTCGTTAAGCTCGCTAAACGCGTTGCCCAGCTCACTGCGGCAGATAAAAAGCTCAAAGCGTTCGGTCAGCCTGGGATCCGACGCCTTCTTTTTTGCAAGCGGAGACACCTCAACAGGATGGTCAGTGATGAATACAGGCTGTATGAGCTTTTCTTCGACACGTTGATCAAAGCACTCAAACAGCAAATCGCCCCAAGACGCCTCCTTGCCCTCCGGCATTTTGACTCCTATGCCCGCAGCGGCCTTAATCGCGTCTTGCGTGCTTTCAAACGACATGAAATCAACGCCGGTATGGGCTAAAACGGCTTCCGTCATCGTTTGGCGCTGCCAGCCGGGCTGAAGGTCGATTTCCTCGCCCTGCCACGAAAGCTTATGGCTGCCCAGGAGCTTCATAGCGGCTGAGGATAGCAATGACTCAACTAACTCCATCATATCATTGTAGTCTGCATATGCCTCGTAAAGCTCGACGGAAGTAAACTCGGGGTTATGCTTGGTGCTAATGCCTTCGTTGCGGAATATCCGGCCGATCTCATAAACGCGTTCGATGCCTCCTACGATCAGCCGCTTTAGATGCAGTTCCGTCGCAATGCGCATATACAAGTCCATCCCAAGCGTGTTATGGTGCGTTACGAACGGCCTTGCAGCAGCCCCGCCGGATATTGTATTGAGAACCGGCGTTTCAACCTCCATATACCCGCGCCCCTCAAGAAACGAACGCACATACGAAATAAAAGCGCTTCGTATTTCAAACGTCTTGCGCGTCTCCGCATTCATGATCAAATCGACATACCGTTGGCGGTACTTCAGCTCCTGATTAGTCAGGCCGTGAAATTTCTCGGGCAGGGGCCGGAGTGATTTTGCAAGAAGGCACGCCGTTTTGCAATGGACGGATATCTCGCCCATCCTTGTCTTGAATACAAATCCGGTAACACCTATTATATCCCCTATGTCGCCTTTTTTTATATCGTTGAAAGACTGCTCCCCGACTTCATTGAGCTTAAGATAAAGCTGTATCCGCCCTTTATCGTCCGCTATATCCGCAAATATGGCTTTTCCCATCTCACGTTTTGCCATAATGCGCCCGGCCATAGAAACGTCGCAGTTTTCCATTTCGCTGAAATTGCCGTGGACATCGGAGGAAAAAGCCGTACGCGTGAACTTCGTTGCCTCAAACGGGTCGCGCCCTTCCTCCTGAAGCTTTTTCAGCTTATCCCTGCGAATCTGAAGTATCTCAGAAAGCTCCTGCATTTCCTCAGCCGCAAAGGTTACATCATCACTCATATAACATTCCTTTACGCAATATTTAATATCTCAAACTTCAATACGCCTGCGGGGGCTTCAACTTCGATGAAATCGCCTTTCTTTTTATCCATAAGCCCCTTGCCGAAAGGCGAGTCATCGGATATCCTGCTAACGGTGGGGTCTGCCTCCTGCGAGCCGACTATCTCGTATGTTTCCTCCGTGCCAAACTCAAGGTCACGGACGGTTACTTTGCTGCCTATGCCGACGCAATCTTTCTTATCGGATGCCCGAACTATTTCAGCGTATTCGATCAGGTTTTTGATTTCGGCAATTTTTGCATACAATTTGCCTTGCTCGGTCTTCGCCTCGTCGTACTCGCTGTTCTCGGTGAGGTCTCCGAACGAGCGAGCTTCCTTTATCTGCTGTGCGACTTCCTTTTCACGTACAGTTTGGAGGAAGATGAGTTCCTCCTTTAGCTCATGGAGGCGCTCCTGACTCATTTTATACCTTGCACTTTTATACATGACAGTCAATCCTTTCCGATACTTGCGGTTATTAATAAGATTCCGCTATCAGTCACTAAATAAAAAGCCCCGCTAACACCCAAAAATGTTAGCAGACTCAAAAATTGTATTAATGCTGATTATAAAGTATGTTTTGCGCTTTGTCAATACCGTAATTCCGTAATTCCAAACAGCCATTTGCAACTATTCAGTGCCGGCGAAGATGGCTATTTTGCTCCCGCAAAGCGCAACCAAGGACGGTGGAGCGTTCGCTCAGTATAAACAGGATGTTTATCCTGAGGATTGCGGGAGCAAAATAGCCGTCTGAGCGCAAGGCACCGAATAGTTACAGTCATTTTCTAAAGAAGACTTTTTTCCATTTTCCGGAACTAAACCTTCTTGAAATAATAAAGCTGCGAATGACTTGATCTATCAAAAACGCATACCAAGCCCCGGCTGCGCCAAGACCGAGGGTAAATACTGCCAATGCCGCTAGAAGCGGGCGCATAAGCAATGCGAAGAAGAAGTTCATTACGGCAATAGCAAAGGTATCTCCAGCGCCTCTCAGGGCGCCGGATACAATAAACTGCGACGCCTGGAATGGCTGATAAACCGCAAGAATCAATATAAGGAAAGCGCTTGTCTGGACGACAGAGGCTTCATCTGTGTAAAGCTTCGTCAGCGGATTCCTGAAAATCGCAAAAAGCACTGACAGCATAAGCGCGAACACAAGCCCGGTTTTCCGGCATCTGCTTGTGTAGGCTTGCGCAATATCAGGCCGTTTTTTGCCTATGCTCTGGCCCATAAGCGCGGCGGCTGAGATTGAGATGCTCTCTCCGTTTATCATTGTCAAGTTCAGGAAGTTCATGCATATTTGATGAGCGGTGAAGTCATTTGTGCCAAGTGCCGCAACTACGCGGTTAATCAGTATCATGCCGGTACGGAGCATAACTTGCTCGCCCATAGTTGGCATGCCGATCCTGAGAATCTCCCGTTGCTGCCCCAAATCGATCCTGATTTTTGATTTGATATCCAAATACAAGTAGCTGTCCTTGCGCAGCACAATGCAAACCGCTATTATTGTCGCCACCGCCTGCCCTGCCAACGTAGCTATGGACGTCCCGGCAATCCCAAGAGCAGGGAATCCGAGGCGTCCTTCGATCAGCAGAAAATTGAGCAGGACATTGACTACTGCGGCGACCGTATTATAAATCATAGGCGCCCTGGTATTCCCTACCCCGCGCAGGGCGGCAGTAATCGTTATCGGGATGCCTATAAAAACGAACCCGGCGCACTGTATTTTAAGATATATAACCCCGCCTGTCAGGGTTGACTCCTCCGAAGCGCCCATGAGGCGTATCAGAAAATCGGAAAGGGCGTACCCGACAGCACCAATAACTGCGGATCCCACTAATCCTATTATCAATGTTTGCTTAAAAAAGGCGTTGGCTTTCTCGCGGTCATCAGCACCTCGGCAGCGCGCTATCATGGCTGTGGAACCGACATGTACCCCCATCATCATTGCAACCATAAGCATTCTGGGCATGGAAGCAAAACCAACAGACGCAATGGCCCATGGCCCAAGATTCCCCACCATCATCATTGCGACCATGGCGACGAATGCCGCCAGTGTTCGTTCAATCATGGAAGGCCATGCAATTTTCAGGATATCATTATAGAGCATGCGCGAGGTGATATTGGCAGGTATCTCTTTAGAGTATGTCCGCGTCATGAGCTCTATTTGCTCATCAGTGCCGAACGGCAAGTCGTCAAGCGTTGTCTTTGTTTTTTTTTCTTTGTCTGTAATTACAATGTCATTTTTCATCATCTCAAATTGCTTTTGGCCTATAGGTCAAGGGCGCGTGTGGTTAGTTGGTAAAAGCCATCCCGTCAATGCAGTTGTCGTACACAAACTGCGAGATCGCATCGGCGTCACCTGACTCGTAAAAGCTGACAAGGTGCTGTGAGAAGTCGCGGATCAGCTCCTCCGGGACGGATATGATCCCCTGTCCACCGGCGACCATGATCTGATTTGCCGCCAACATGGCCGTGCGCTTGTTTCCGTCAAGGTAGAATTGCCCTCGCATACAGTACAGCATGACGTCAATCGCCCGCTCGGTGAGATTTTCAATTATGGAAAGCCGACGCAGTTCAGCCTTGATGCTATCTTCGACCGGCATTTCCGGCGTCCATTTTGTACCGCCGATTGTCACTGGCAGGGTACGGATATATCCGGCGTTGTATATGAGATTATCGCCGCCCACAAGCCGGTTGAGCTTGCAGAGGTAGGCATAGTCCATCGGCACGCCCAGTGTATCGAGAAGGAATTGCCACGCGTGTTTAAGATTGTTTACTGCGATAATGTCCGATATTTTAACGCCGGGAGCGTGTGCGCCCTGAAATATAGCCTCCGTGTCCGGGTATGTGACGCCCAGCCCTTCCAACTTTGCGCTCTTATAGATATAGTCCACGATGTTACGCTTTGCGATAAAGACATTTTGCTCCCGCGTCATATTGTATTTTGAAGTCATGGCTTGCCATCATCCTTTCTGCTTTCCGCGTCGTCCACCGTGAACGCATCGACGGCTTTGTCGCGCTCCACCGTTTAAAAATTCAAAAAATCGTATTACCTTCTCATCTTGGGGTCGAGCGCGTCGCGAACTCCGTCGCATGCGCCGTCTCGACAAATTCATTCTTCCCTTTTGTAGACCGGCCCGTCGGGCAAATCTTTTGTCAAAGGGCTTTCGGGGTCATATGAACTCTCAAGCCACTTGTTGGACTGTTCTGCAAGCTTGTCGCTGATTTTCAGCACAACGCCATCCTTTTCGAGCATACCTTGCAGCTTATCTATAGGGACGCTCCCGGTTTGCGCCAGGATTGCCGCCGCGCTTCCCGCTGCCTGCCCTGTCAGGGCGCACACCGGTATCACCCGCGTTATTTCCCACCCGCTCCCATTTGCGGATGAAATTACACGGCCCGCTGCGAAGATATTCTTGATCGAATCCGTTTTGAGCGTGCCAAAAGGTATTTCGTACACCGGCCCGGGAATATTCCAAATGCCGGTGGTTCCGATGCTGTCTTCAAAATGCTTTCCCGCATCTTCCGTCTTGAGCGTATGCTCCCCCCTGAGGCGGCGGGTAGTGCGGAACTGAGCCTGGCTTGGAAACGTTATATACCTAAGGCTTGGATCGTCTTTCATCCTGTTCAAAGCCCCCTGCCGGCCTTTCATAATGAACTCGGTGACCTCGCGCACGTCTGTCCCCCTGTACTTAGGCGTCCCGGGCGGGAGATATGCCCCTGTCCAGCTGCCTATCGCAATTATCTTTACAAACTCCGGCGGGAGGCCCGCAAGCGTAAAGATGAGCTCATTGTTGTCAGACTCGCAGTAAGCCCAAAGCGTACACAAATTGTCTTGCTCATGGCACTGCGCCCCTGCCTGGTATAGGACGTCGGCATCACCCGATGCATCGACCACTGCCTTGCAGCAGTAAGCCTGCCTGCCGGATTTGTTCTCAACGATAACGGCCTTGCAGCAGCCGTCTTCCATCACTACGTCGCAGAAAACTGTATCAAACAGGATATCGACTTTCGCATCGCTGATGAGCTCATCCAAAGCGATCATGAAAGCGGGCGCGTTGAAAGCCGTTTGGTAGCGTGCCTTTGTGTCAACCTCCCAAGGCCCCCCGCGCCACTCCCCGGGCAGGCTGTCGCTGCCGTACTTTATCGAGGCATAGAGCAGTTCCTCTGCTATGCTGCTGTGTATCTTATGCCCCATCCCGTCGCATATGGGCAGATAAATGACTACAAGCCCTGCGGTAGCCAGCCCGCCCAGCATGGTCGTCTTTTCGAGCAAAAGGACTTTAGAACCGTTCCGCGCTGCCGCGAGAGCGGCTGCGACGCCGGCTGTGCCTCCCCCTACTACAATGACGTCATATTCGCCGTGAACATATGTCTCCCGCTTTTCTTGAATGCTTTCCATATTCTTATCTCCATTTATATTTTGTCGTAACTACTTAGAACCGGTGAGGATGGCTGTTTATGTTCACGCAAAGCGCAACCAAGGACGGTGGAGCGCTCGCGAGTTGGCGCATGGAAGCGCCACCGA
>Ga0099364_10004083_pt1 | contig 22212 bp, 17 predicted proteins | sample TergutTh196P3_FD_73070 | JGI IMG/M metagenome (GOLD analysis project Ga0099364, IMG submission 73070) | Microcerotermes parvus P3 segment gut microbial communities from Pointe-Noire, Republic of the Congo - Th196 P3 | ecosystem: Host-associated > Arthropoda: Insects > Digestive system > Gut ...
AAATCGAACAGTTCATGCTTGATTTTTCTGTTCCGGGCTTGCAATTGGCTGTTATGAAAGACGATACCGTCGTGTTTTCCCGCTCATACGGTTATGCAGACAAAGAGACAGGCGAATTGGTGACAGATTCATCGCTTTTCAGAATAGCCAGCATCTCGAAACCCATAACCGCCATTACGATTTTGAAAATGGCAGAAACCGGAATATTAGATTTAAACCGAACAGTATTTGGAGACGACGGCATTTTAACGGATGATTTTCAAGGGATAGCATGGCACGAAAGGGTAAATGAAATTACCGTCAAACATCTGTTGTGGCACCGCTCAGGATGGACAAACAAGCCAGACGACCCGATGTTTTGGTCACGCGAATTAAATCAGCATCAAGTGATCTCACACATTTTAGAAACACGACCGCCCGAACATGAACCGGGAACCGAATCATCTTATTCCAATTTCGGTTATTGCATATTGGGACGTGTTATCGAAAAGCTCACAGGGATGCCATACGAACGGTACGTACAGGATTCTATACTGCAACAATGCGGCATTACAGATATGTATATCGGCGGAGATTACCCGGAAGAACGTTTTGAAAGGGAAGTAACCTATTACAGTACCGAACGAACAGGAGCCTACGGTATGCCTGTCCGTCGCATGGATTCGCATGGCGGCTGGATAGCTTCTGCAAATAGCCTGCTTCGGTTCTTATCAAAAATTGACCGCAACGCAGGAGTGACCGATTTTATTTCACCCGAAATGCTCCAGGATTCGTATTTTAACTTTTTTGAATGGATACATACCGGCTCCCTTCCAGGTACTACATCCATCATTTCGCGCATCAACGACCACTACGGATATGTCATGTTAGCAAATACCCGCCCCAGGAATCAAGAAGAGTTATTCAAGCGTTTGCAGCAGATTGTAAAAGAGACTTTCAGTCAAGCCAACCGAGATTCATAAAAGTCGCCTTTTGATTGATGTTACTATGCGATCAAGTCATTCTATGCGTTTTAAATATTTATAAATAAACCAATTTCATTACTTTAATTATAAGAATAATAAAAAATAACCGGATTAGTGTCTTCAGGCAGTTTCATCAATTCTTCGCGCTTATCTAAATTAGGGGCTAAACTACCTGATTGTATCTGTCTATAAATAAATTCTAATGCAAGACCCTTATGAAAACTCTCGTATACGCCATTAGAGTCGGAATAGAGAATACTTGGCATGTGAATCTTACCATTAAAAACAAGATCATTGCGTAAACTTCCTTTTTTACAAGTTCTTGTAGCCAAATCATATACTAATGTATTAAGATTTTTCCCTTGCATATAAGAAAAACTTATGTGATTTTTTGTTTCAAAATAAAAATTGATACAAAAAATTTTGTTTTTGTTTTTAATTCTTTCAATTCTTTCATTGGGTTCTAATCCCTTTGTTGCATCGATATCTGCATTAGTAGTTAGATATTTGCTTGTTATAGCAAGAAAAGGCATGATCCCGTTTGGTTGAATCGCCATAATGGTGTCCATGAATGAGTGAGCAAATCTGGGTGATTCGGTAAAACGATGCTTAAAAGGATTCCCACCATACGAGAAGCGAGGTTCAATAAAACCCTTATTGTATAGATGTGTGTCTAAATATTGGCCTGTTTTTTTACCTGTTTCAGGGTCTACTTCTATTATCAAGTATGCACCTCGTCCCTCAAGGTATAGTTTTTCGTTATGAAACTGGATTTGCATAGAATTTTCTGCTTTGTCAATAGAACCGATAAAAGTACCATCCATGTAATATTTATTGATAACTAATTCACAATTTAAAAAAATAATTTTATTGTCAGGGTCAATGGTAAAATCAAAAACGCGAACATATTCACCGGGTCCCTGTCCGATACCTCCTATTTTACGAATAAATTTGCCTTTTCTATCAAATATCAAAAAATCTTTTGGGTCTTGGTCATTTAAGATAAAGAAATAGTTGTCAAATGCCATAAATTCAAAGTGTTGTGCAACTAATGCTTCTTTTCTTGTTTCCAGAATAATTGTCTCTACTTTATCGAAAATAGATGAAGAAAGAATAGGAGCTGATTCTTCTTCTATATCTAAATCTACAATATAGATACTATCATTCTTCATAGTGCCAGAAAATTGAATAGTTTTGTCATTCCTATGTGAATTACATGCAAATAACAAAAATGATACTACGCCCAAAGCTAAAAATAATTTCTTCATGATTAAATATTTTAATGTTAATATTGCAAAAGCGATATTTTTCCAATCGTAGGTGCGGATATTGGAATAAGCGATCAATCCTAAACTTTTTCCATCTCATAAAATCCAGGTCTTCGCTATACCTGGCATGAAGTTGCAGAGATAGCGCCGAGCCTCCGACTAAAATAAACTCCTTAATGAAGTCTAATTTGGAAATCGATAGCAAAACCTCTTCCGTTTTGGGTGTCAATCCTTTATTCATACGCTTTAAAATGTTTGTTTTCAATACGTTTTAAATATTTGTCCGGATTTTTTATTTTGAAATAGTACCATGCCAGAAACCGATTGAGCGTAAATAAATAGTCGCCCTGAAATGCCATTTTTTCGCGCCAAACCTTCTTCACGTAATTAGGTTTATAATGCAAAAACAACAAGTCTATATCTTCAATATCCAAGTATATCAGCGTCTTTTCAATCAATACATCGTCCGTAACAGTATCTTCAGTAATGCTCGCAGGATTGTATGACCAAAAAACGCGCTCGTTTTTCAGCTTTTGCAGTAAGGACTTTTTTATTTCAGCCACATTTTCCATGTCTTATCTTTCCAAATATTTAACGGCAAAGGTAGTGCAAGTTTCGGAAAAACCAAAGGTTACTTCTAAAAATTTGATGATCGTAGAGAAAAAAAGGATAGAAGATAGCCGCTCATTCGGGTTTTTTTTATAACTTTGCGACCATCATGCTTAGAGGATGAAATGATTATATACTTAAAAATAAAAGATTTATGAGGAGAATTTGGATTTTTGTAATAGCTGCCATAGCGTCGGTTTCGGTATTTATGGAGTATGGGTATCAGGCAAAAGCGCAGACTGAGGTGATGGCTTGGGGCAATATGACAGGTGTCCGGATCGATGGACAATTGATCGAGTTTGAATCCTCTTTCCGCGTAGTAGAAACAGGCTGGTCGAGGATAAATTCTACTGGAAGAGAAAGGCAGGCTACCCAATTCACCCGGGATGGTTCAGCTGCAAAGGTCAATAGCGGCGTCCAACGTGTTACCTTCGAGCAGACAGTCGAAGACAAAGTCAAAGGGACAGTCGCTGTTTCGCTTACATACCAATCCGATACGACACGCAAGGTGGAAGGCGTGTACTATTGTTTTGAGCTGCCGGCTAATCGTTATGAAGCAGGTAGCGTAAAAATTGGAAGCGCTTCATTAAAACTTAACGACATGACTGAAGAGAACAAGCCATCGCGAACAGCTTCCGGCAGACAAATCACGATTGAGGCGCCCGGTCGTGAAATAAAACTTGGCTTTTCATCGAGCGTCAATGCTTTCCTTCGCAAGGAAAGAGGGAATGTAGTCCTCTATGTGCAACTCATGGGTAACGACCTGAAAAAAGGTGCGAAAGGCAAACTTAATTTTACCATCGTTGCTTCCGGCGAAATAGATGAAAAGCCGGTAGAAGTAGTAATAGACAGGCATAAACCTGGGCGTATGTTTGTTGGCATGGGCGGTAATTTTCGCCTTCAAAACCCGACCGCCGATCCTCAGGTGATAGACTACTGTCTCGAAAATACGCGCGTAGCATTCGGTCGTGTCGAAATGCCCTGGCGTACATGGCACCAAACCGAGGATAGCGACCCGTTAGCCGATGCCCGTAACGGGAAAATAAACGACAACGTACGTAACGCTATGATTATGGCGCAACGTTTAGCGGTTCAAGGCATGCCGGTAGTTGTAAGCGCCTGGTTTCCTCCAGCATGGGCGACTGCAGAAAATCAACGGAGAAGGGGTTCCGGCATGCGCTTGAATAATGACAAAACAGACCGAATTTATCAATCCATTGCCGATTATTTGGTCTGTCTCAAAGAAATATTTGGGGTGGAAGCACATTCCTTTTCGTTCAACGAATCCGATATAGGCATTGATGTACTGCATACAGCGCAGGAACATGCTGATTTTATCAAGGGGTTTGGCGCTTACATGGCTTCTCGTGGATTAGCAACTAAATTACTACTTGGCGACACCGGCGATGCGAATGGCTACCCGTTCATACTTACAGCTTTGAATGATCCCACGACGCATAAGTATATTGCAGCCGTTTCATTCCACTCATGGAGGGGATGCGATGATGTGACCCTGAAAAAATGGGCGGATGCGGCTTTTCAACTCAACGTTCCGCTGATTGTAGGCGAAGGGAGTACCGATGCTGCCGCTTGGCGCTATCCGATGATATTTCTTGAATCAACATTTGCCCTGTACGAGATCAACCTGTATATCCGCATTTGTGCTATCAGCCAACCGCAAACTATCCTGCAATGGCAGTACACCTCAGATTATTCACTCCTTTGGGGAGCAGGTATTTTCAGAACAGAAGGCCCGTTACGTCCTACACAACGTTTCTGGAATATACGGCAATTAGCCGATACGCCGGAACAAGCCTTTGCACTGTCGTTCACCTGTAACAAGGAAGAAGTAAACTGTGCAGCTTTCGGCAACCTTGCACGCAACGAATATGCCGTACATTTAGTAAATAATGGAGCGAAACGAACAGCTACAATCAAAGGTCTGCCGGATAATATCGCTCGCCTCGAAGCATACGCTACCAACCATTCTTTGAGTAGGCAGGAAATCAAAACAGCCAAATCCGCAGACGGAAGTATTACAGTAGAGCTGCCTCCCGTTAGTTTTGTCACCTTGATAGTAAGATAACTCATGTTTCGCACCTTTTTTTGTCCCGTTAGAGACTACATATCGGTAGAATAGGCACATCCCCTCCCTTTTTTGTCCCGTTAGGGACTACATATAGATAGCTACTTCAGGCGATGCCTTGAGCCTGTCGAAAGGAATGTTGGTAGACTCTCGAAATTTGAATTTATCAGCATACCCTAATTAGGAAAGAAGCAATTCTAATTAAAAGCGCTCTTTTATTTTGAATAGCGCTTTGTTTATACTACCTTTGCCGTCGTGATTGCTATAAAACACAGGATTATGAAACAGACGAAAAATAAACTTAAAAATAAAAGATTTATGAGAAGAATTTGGATTTTTGCAATAGCTGTCATGGCGTCGGTTTCGGTTTTTGCACAACAAGGAGGAACGACGGCGCGTGAGGTTCTCATTTTATTGGCTCATCCCGATATGTCCGCCTCAAAAGCAAATGCGGCGATGATCGATTCGGTGAAAGACTTGCCATACGTTCGGATCATCAATATATATGAAGCTCCTTTTGAAGCCGCGACGTATACGGAAGCCTTTCGCGAAGCGAAACACATCGTTTTTCAGTTTCCCTTCTACTGGGCAAGCGCTCCCCATCTGCTCAAAAAATGGTGCGATGAAATTTTCGGCGCTATCCAGAGTAACCCGGGCGTAAAGGGTAAAACGCTAACCATCGCTACGACAACCGGCTCTGAATATGAAGCCTATCGTTCGGGTGGACGAAACATGTACACGATGGATGAACTACTGCGCCCCTATCAGGTTTTAGCAAACCATTCGGGTATGATCTGGCAAACGCCTTTTGTTCTTTACGGCGCCTCGCTACCCGATGCCGATAAAAGAATAAAAGAGGGAGCTCCGGCTTACCGGCAGAAAATTAGCAGTTTGATGATTGGGTCAAACAAATAAAAACGTAACATGTTACGTCTCTACGAGGTATGGCACTGTAAATTGGAGATGAAAAGATACGATTCATATAAAGATTCCGGGGTAGAATGGATTGGAGAGATTCCGGAGCATTGGGATATGAAGAGGTTTAAGTATTATTTCGATTTGATTACGGAAAAAAAGAATAAAAATCTAAAAAAAATTGGGCTTGAAAATATTGAAAGCCAGACAGGAAAATATATCTTCTCCGATTCTGATTTTGAAGGGGAAGGAATCTGTTTTTGTAAAGATGATGTTTTATTCGGGAAATTACGTCCTTATTTAGCTAAAGTTTGGTTGGCAGAATTTGAAGGGCAGGCTGTTGGAGATTTCTATGTTTTTAGATGTAAAAGTAATATTTCCCCTCCATTTGCCAAGTATAGATTACTGAGCGCTTCCTTTATTGATATTTCTAACAATTCAACGTATGGCGCAAAAATGCCGCGGGTAAATTGGGATTATCTTTCTGATTTGCCCATTGCCTTTCCAGCAACACTTTCCGAACAAACTGCCATCGCCACATTTCTCGACCACAAGACAGCCGAAATAGACCGGTTGATTGCCGACAAAAAACGCTTGATAGAACTCTACAAAGAAGAAAAAACAGCCATTATCAACCAAGCGGTAACCAAAGGCATAAACCCCGATTTGAAAATGAAAGATAGCGGGATTGAGTGGCTAAAAGGGATACCGGAACATTGGGAGGTGAAGAGGTTGAAGTATGTAGCCACTATTAATGACGAAACATTGTCAGAAAATACATTCGGCGATTTTGAAATTGATTATATTGAGATATCAGATGTTAAAAGTGGAATAGGGATCATTGAATCTAAAAAATTATTATTTCAAGATGCCCCGTCCAGAGCGCGTAGAGTTGTCAGATTTGGCGATGTAATTGTTTCTACAGTACGGACTTATTTGAAATCAATAGCGAAAATTGATGTTTTCAAAGAGAATCTTATAGCATCGACGGGTTTTGCCGTGATTAGACCCAAAATAATCAATTCGCATTTTATAGGATTTTTATTTTATTCGGAAATGTTAATTCACGAAATTGTGTCTCTTTCTAAAGGTGTTAGTTATCCGGCAATAAATGCAAGCCAGATTGGAGACATTTTCATCCCAATTCCCGAAAGCAGCAAAGAACAACTCCTCATTGCTACCCACCTCGAATCCGAGTGTTCCCGTATCAATGCCAAGGTCGAAAAGACTAAAAAACTGATCGCCTTATTGACGGAGTACCGGACGACGTTAATCAGCGAAGCAGTAACCGGAAAAATAAAAGTGACATGATGCCTGAATACTCTACGAGGTGTGACACAAAAGATGAAAAGATACGATTCATATAAGGATTCCGGGATAGACTGGATTGGGGTGATACCAGGGCATTGGGAAGTGAAAAATGTAAAATACAACTTTTCATTTAACACAGGTTTTACACCACCCACCGGTAAGAATGATTATTATCAAGGAGGAAACATTGTTTGGCTTACTATCAGTGATTTAATCGAGAAAGTTGTTTATGATTCTGATAATAAAATAACTAATAAGGCTATTGTAGATTTAAAGCCGTCGATTGTTCCTAAAGGATCATTGCTATTCAGCTTTAAACTTTCTGTAGGGAAAGTTGCTTTTACAGGAATTGATTGTTACACAAATGAAGCTCTTTTTTCAATAGCCCCCGATGGAAAAAATAATTTGAATTTTTTTTATTATTCATTGCCGGATCAAATAATCAAAAATGCCAATGAAAACATATACGGAGCTAAGATACTGAATCAGGAATTAATCAAAAATGCAAAATTACTAATCCCACCCTCATCCGAACAAACCGCCATCGCCGCTTTTCTCGACCGCAAGACAGCCGAAATAGAACGGCTAATAGCCGACAAAAAACGCTTGATAGTACTCTACGAAGAAGAAAAAACAGCCATTATCAACCAGGCGGTAACCAAAGGCATAAACCCCGATGCGAAAATGAAAGATAGCGGAATTGAGTGGATAGGAGAGATACCGGAACATTGGGAAGTGAAGAGGTTGAAGTATTATTTCGATTTAATTACCGACAAAAAGAATTTTAATTTCAAGAAAATCGGGCTTGAAAATATTGAAAGCAAAACAGGGAGGTATATTGAATCGGATTCCGACTTCGAAGGTGATGGAATCTATTTTAAAAAAAATGATGTTTTATTCGGGAAATTACGTCCTTATCTGGCTAAAGTCTGGCTCGCAGAATTTGAAGGGCAAGCTGTCGGAGATTTTTATGTCCTAAGATGCAAAAGCAATATATCCGCGCTGTTTGCAAAGCATAGACTATTAAGTTATTCTTTTATAGAGATTTCTAATAATTCGACGTATGGCGCCAAAATGCCGCGGGTTAATTGGGATTTTCTGGCAGACTTACCTGTAGCTTTCCCCCTGTTACAAGAACAACTCCTCATTGCTGACCACCTCGAATCCGAGAGTACCCGCATCAATGCCAAGGTCGAGAAAACCAAAAAATTGATCGCCTTATTAACTGAGTACCGAACGACGTTGATCAGCGAAGTAGTAACCGGAAAAATAAAAGTGACTTGATAGTACATAACCATTAATTCGGTTTTTTATATCTAATTTTGCACCCATCCCGCTTAAAGGAAGAAATGCTTATAAACTTAAAAATAAAAGATTTATGAAAAGATTATGGATTGTTGCAATTGCCCTCACAGTGTCGGTGACTGTATTTGCACAACAGGAGGGAACAACGGCGTGTGAGGTTCTCATTTTACTGGCGCATCCCGACATGGTCTCCTCAAAAGCCAACGCAGCGATGATCGAATCGGTTAAGGACTTGCCATACGTGCGGGTAATCAATATCTACGAAGCTCCTTTTGAAGCGGCTATCCAGAGTAACCCAGGCGTAAAAGGTAAAACGCTGACCGTCGCTACGACAACCGGCTCAGATAATAAACCACACTAAAGAAAGATGAAAAGATACATTTCATATAAGGATTCCGGGATAGACTGGATTGGGATGATCCCGGAGCATTGGGAAGTGAAGAAGTTCAATTATTTGTTTTCTTTCTCAAGAGGACTTGCAATAACTAAGCAAGAGTTAAAAGAAGAAGGAATACCTTGTGTTAGTTACGGTGAGATACATTCAAAATATGGATTTAAAGTCAACCCGGAGAAACATCAATTGAAAAATGTTGAAATCGATTACTTGAATTCATCTCGTAAATCACTACTAAACAAAGGAGATTTTATTTTTGCAGATACTTCTGAGGATATTGAAGGGTCCGGAAATTTTACATGTTTGGATAGTGACACCCTTACTTTTGCAGGGTATCACACAATTATTGCAATACAAAGAGAAAAAAATAATTTTACTTACTTGGCCTATTTCTTTGATTCATTAGAATTTAGGAATCAGATCAGAAGTGAAGTATCAGGTATTAAGGTATTTAGTATTACAAATTCAATTCTAAAAAACTCTTATGTTTTACTACCTCCCCAATCCGAGCAAACCGCCATCGCCAATTTTCTCGACCGTCAGACAACCGAAATAGACTGTCTGATAGCCGACAAAAAACGCTTGATAGAACTCTATGAAGAAGAAAAAACAGCCATAATCAATCAGGCGGTAACCAAAGGTTTGAACCCCAATGTGAAAATGAAAGATAGCGGGATTGAGTGGTTAAGAGAGATACCGGAACATTGGGAGGTGAAGAGGTTGAAGTATGTAGCCACTATTAATGACGAAACATTGTCAGAAAATACATTCGGCGATTTTGAAATTGATTATATTGAGATATCAGATGTTAAAAGTGGAATAGGGATCATTGAATCTAAAAAATTATTATTTCAAGATGCCCCGTCCAGAGCGCGTAGAGTTGTCAGATTTGGCGATGTAATTGTTTCTACAGTACGGACTTATTTGAAATCAATAGCGAAAATTGATGTTTTCAAAGAGAATCTTATAGCATCGACGGGTTTTGCCGTGATTAGACCCAAAATAATCAATTCGCATTTTATAGGATTTTTATTTTATTCGGAAATGTTAATTCACGAAATTGTGTCTCTTTCTACAGGTGTTAGTTATCCGGCAATAAATGCAAGCCAGATTGGAGACATTTTCATCCCAATTCCCGAAAGCTGCAAAGAACAACTCCTCATTGCTGACCACCTCGAATCCGAGTGTACCCGCATCAATGCCAAGGTCGAAAAGACAAAAAAGCTGATCGCCTTGTTGACGGAGTACCGAAAGGCGTTGATCAGCGAAGTGGTAACCGGAAAAATAAACGTGACTTGATACCTTCATGCAATTTTATCGATGAATTCAAAATATGCAAAAAAAAAAATCAGAAGTGTAAGAAAGTTATTTATTTTGGTTTAACTTTGCACCGTCAATTTAAAATTAAAAGAGATATGAAAGCATATCGCAAAATAGGGAGGAAGGAATTATGAAAAATTTTAAAGAAAAAGCAGACTTGATATGGCGGATCGCCGACCTGCTACGCGGAGACTATAAGCAATCCGACTATGGGAAAGTAATCCTGCCCATGACGGTACTACGTCGGTTGGATTGTGTACTGGAGCCAACGAAAGAAAAAGTGTTGGCGTACTTGCCGAAGGTCAATTCGTTGAAAGAAAATGCTAAAGACCTGATGCTTAATAGAATTGTCGGATTCAATTTTCATAACCGTAGCCCGTTTGACTTCCGTAAGTTAGTAGCCGAGCCTGATAATATCAGCGCAAACCTGAGGCTTTATATAAACGGCTTTTCTTCCGGCGCACGGGAGATCATCGAATATTTCAATTTCGATGACCAGATAGACCGTATGGATGACCCTAAGACAGATATCCTGTTTCGTGTCGTAAAAGATTTTCAGGCGATAGACCTGTCCGACATGGATTCGATGGAGATGGGTTATGTCTTTGAGGAACTGATACGTAAGTTTTCCGAACAATCGAATGAAACGGCGGGAGAACATTTTACGCCAAGAGAAATCATCCGGCTGATGGTGAACCTGCTGTTTCTTGAAGACCATAAGATACTTACACAAAAAGGGATCGTGAGAACCATGTACGACCCTGCCTGCGGTACGGGCGGAATGCTTTCTGTATCAGAACAGTATGTAAAGGAACTCAACCCCGACGCCGCGCTGATAGTGTTCGGACAGGAGATAAACCCCGAATCGTATGCTATCTGTAAATCGGATATGCTGATCAAGGGACAGAACCCCGCCAATATCAAGTTTGGCAATACATTCACGGCTGACGGGTTGGAAGATGAAAAATTCGATTACATGCTGTCTAATCCTCCTTTTGGGGTCGACTGGAAGAAAGCGGAAAAAAGCATCAAAGCGGAAGCCGAAAACAAAGGGATGAACGGTCGCTTTGGAGCCGGCCTGCCACGTATCAACGACGGGTCGCTGCTGTTTCTGCAACACTTGGTCTCAAAAATGAAAAACAGCGGTTCGCGTTTGTGTATCGTGTTTAATGGATCGCCCCTGTTTACCGGCTCGGCTGAAAGCGGCGAGAGTAATATTCGCAAATGGCTCATCGAGAATGACCTGCTGGAAGCCATCGTCGCCCTGCCCGACCAACTGTTTTACAACACAGGCATAAACACCTATATCTGGATAGTCACTAACCGTAAGAGCGAAAAGCGCAAAGGCAAAATACAACTCATCAACGCTACCGGCGCCAAAGACGAAGAGCTGATGAAAGAAGGCAGATTGGAATCCAACCGTTTCTGGCGCAAAATGGAACGTAGCTTAGGCAACAAACGCAAAGCGATAGCGGAGAACGGAAACTCCAAAGGAATAGGACTGATAACCCAAATTTACGGCGACTTCGCAGAAAATGAGTTTTGTAAGATTTTCCCGAACGAATTTTTTGGGTATTGGAGGATAACGGTAGAGCAACCGTTGAAGGAGAACGGTAAAATCGTAAAAGACGGCAAAAAGCAGCCAAAGCCCGACCCTGCGCTACGCGATTATGAGAACATCCCTTTTCTGAAGAAAGACGGCGATGGCGGGCTGACGCCACAAACCATCAAGGAGTATTTTGGTAGGGAAGTGAAGCCACACCTGCCCGAAGCGTGGATAGACCATAGCAAGACAAAAATCGGATATGAGATCAATTTTACAAAATATTTCTATGAGTTCAAGCCATTGCGCCGGTTAGAGGATATTCGGGCGGATATTTTGGCTTTGGAGGAGAAGACTTCGGATGCAGAACACAAGATATTGAACCTTTTTTGAAGCAATTGCGTTCTTTGCGAAAAACCTTTGCGTTCTTTGCGGTTAGATTGTATCATCACCCACCTCGAATCCGAGTGTTCCCGCATCCATGCCAAAGTCGAAAAGACCAAAAAGCTGATCGCCTTATTGACGGAGTACCGAACGACGTTGATCAGCGAAGAAGTTGATTTTACAATAGAACCTCATGAGATTACGGAAAACGACAATTTGAATTGCACCCGATTTTTTGATTTTCATAGATATTTCAAAAACTTTTTCTACCTTTGCCCTTTCAAATAAAAAAGAAAATGTTTCATTTAAAAAAATATAGTTATGCCTGCAATATCAGTATTTTTCGGATTGATTGTTTACATGTACGCACAAGATAATAAGAAACATTATTTACCTCATATTCACGTCGAATATCAAGATGACGAGGCTATTTTTTCAATTCCTGACGGAGAAATTTTGGAAGGGACATTGCCTAACAAAAAGATTCAACTTGTAAAAGCGTGGATAATTATCAATCAAGAAGACCTTATGGCAAATTGGAATTTGGCAGTGAAGGGAAGTACTTTATTTAAAATTAAACCATTACATTAATGAACCCAAGAGTTTCAGATGTAAAACCTGAAAAAAACTATACCTTACATGTATGGTTTAAAAATGGAGAAGAAGGTATCTTCGACATAAAACCTTATTTAGATTTCGAAATGTTCAAGCCTTTGAAGGATATATCGATTTTCAATTCGGTACGACCCTCGCACGGCACAATACAATGGTCAAACGATGCCGATTTATGTCCCGACACAATTTATTTGGACAGCGTGAAAATATGCCGCAAAAATTAACACTATTGCCGGTAAGTTGCCGCTATTGCCGGTAAAAAATGATAGAAAATGAACATTACGACCGAAAGAACATTTGAAGATGCGCTGACGCTGGCGCTGACCGAAAAAGGTGGGTATACTGCCGGTAATGCGCCTGACTTTAGCCGCGAATTAGGGCTTTTCAAATATGATGTTATCGATTTTCTTCAAAAGACGCAACCCAAACAATGGGATAAGCTCGTCGCTATCCACGAAGAAGAGACGCATAACCGCATTATTCAACGGCTTTATAAAGAGTTGGATTTACGGGGTTGCTTGGACGTGCTGCGTAATGGATTTACAGACCATAGCATCCGGTTTCAAATGGCGTTTTTTAAACCTGCATCAGGTCTTAATACCGAATCCATCGCGCTTTATGACAAAAATAGCCTGAAAGTGTATCGCCAGATTTTTTACAGTATTAAAAATAATAATTCAGTAGATGTTGTCCTATCAATCAACGGGTTACCAATTGTAACGCTGGAACTGAAAAATCAGTTTACCGGACAAAACACAGGGAATGCCCTCCGACAGTACAGCACAACACGCGATAACCGCGAATTGCTGTTTGCGTTCAACAAACGCGCCTTAGTGCATTTTGCCGTAGACCAGGACGAGGTGTTTATGACGACAAAATTAGACGGCGGCAAGACCTCATGGCTGCCCTTCAATAAAGGGAATAATAACGGTAAAGGAAACCCGCAAAACCCTGACGGCTACCGGACAGCCTATCTGTGGGAGGACATACTTGCAAAAGATAGTCTGATGGAAATCGTGCAGCGCTTTGTTCACTTGCAAATAGAAGATATTGAGGTAGACGGACATACTTATAAGAAAGAAAAGTTGATATTTCCGCGCTATCACCAATTGGATGCTGTCCGAAAAATAGGCGACAGCGTGTTGCAAGCGGGTATAGGTAAGGATTATCTGATTCAACACTCAGCCGGATCAGGCAAAAGTAATACGATAGCATGGTTGGCGTATCGGCTGGCGTTTCTGCATGATCATACCAACGAAAGGATATTCGATTCTGTTATCGTCGTTTCCGACCGAACCGTGCTCGACCAACAACTGCAAAACACGGTCTACCAATTTGAACATAAGACAGGCGTAGTAAAGAAAATTGACGAGAACAGCGCCCAGTTAGCCGGCGCTTTGAGTAAAGGTACTAATATCATCGTTACGACACTTCAAAAATTTCAGTTTATCGTAGATAAAGCCTCCGAACTGCCTCACAGACGACATGCCGTCATCATTGACGAAGCGCACAGTTCGCAGGGCGGCGAGGCGTCGAACAAAATGAAACAGGTATTGGCCGCAGAGCCAGTGGAAGACGCCATACAAACAGATACGGAAGATTATACAGGCGACGATTTCATCAGGGATACGATAGCATTGTCGGCAGCCCTCCGTGGCAGACAAGGCAATATCTCGTTTTTTGCCTTCACGGCAACACCTAAATATAAAACGCTGCAAGTGTTTGGCGATAAAAACGCCGACGGGAAGCCCGTTCCTTTTCATCTCTATTCGATGCGACAGGCCATAGAAGAAGGTTTTATCTTGGATGTGCTTCAAAACTATATCACCTACGAATTATATTTCAAATTAACGAAAGCCATAACGGACGACCCTAAATTTCAAAAAAAGAAAGCCGCAAAAGCCATCGGAAAATATGTGTCGCTACATCCACATAACTTAGCCCAAAAGACAGCCGTTATCATAGAACATTTTCACACTATCGTATCAAAGAAAATCGGAGGACGCGCCAAAGCGATGGTAATTTGCGGCTCGCGTCTGCACGCAAAACGTTATTTTGAAGAGTTTAAGAGATATATCAAAGCCAACGGATACGAAAAGGACATCAAAATATTAGTCGCCTTTTCCGGCAAAGTAACGGATGACAATTTCCCTTTCGGCGTTTCTGAACCGGAGCTAACCGGTTATGGCGAAAAAGCCTTGCCCGATGTTTTCGGAAAAGAGGACTACAAAATATTAATCGTGGCCGATAAATATCAGACCGGTTTCGACCAACCCCTGTTGCATACGATGTACGTCGACAAGATACTGTCGGGCGTAAAAGCCGTACAAACCCTTTCGCGTCTGAACCGCACTTGTCCGGGAAAAGAAGATACTTTCGTTTTGGATTTTGTCAACGAAAGGGAAGATATACTGAATTCGTTCCAACCCTATTATGAGATAACAACGGTAAAGGAAGAGACGGATGTCAACCATCTGTACGACCTGAAAGTTAGATTAGACGGGTTTCAGGTATACTGGGAAAGCGAGATCGAGGCCTTCGCACAAATCTATTTCCATCCGGCAACCAAACTGAACACGCCCGGAGAACAAAAACGTCTGTACGCGCTCACAGACCCGGCCATTGACCGGTTCAGGGCTATCAATAATGAAGACAAACAGGATGAGTTTAAGAAAGGACTACGCTCATGGACGAACCTGTATGCTTTTCTGGCTCAGATCATGCCTTTTACAGATGTTGAACTCGAAAAATTCTACGTCTACGCCAAACTGTTGCAGATAAGACTGCCAAAACGGGAACTGTCCGAATCGCTGCACTTGGACGATGAGGTAGCTATGGAATATTACCGCCTGCAAAAGATCAAAGAGGGCGCTATTGATCTGGTCAAAGGCGAAACAGGCGAGCTTAGCGGTATAAGCGAAGCAGGCCTGAAAAGAGGCAGCGACGACGAAGCCGCGCTTTCCGAGATAATAATGACTCTGAACGACCGCTTCGGGACTGATTTTGTGGAAGCCGACCGGTTGTTTTTCGACCAGATAGAAGCTGAATTGTTTGAAGACGAGATACTACAAACGCAAGCAAAAGTCAACACCTTAGATACTTTTAAATTTGCTTTTGATGATAGGTTTATTGACAAACTTATCTCGCGCATGGACCAAAATCAGGAGATTTTTGAGAAAATAATAGAAGATAGAGCCTTCGGCAATTTGGTTAAAGAGATGATAATGAAACGTTTATTCATAAAATTACATAATTTCGCATGAAAATAATTGATACACACGCACATCTATGGCTTCGGCAGGACACGGAAGTGAACGGGATGAAGATTCAGACGCTTGACGGCGGCCGGTCTTTGTTTCGCCTACTTAAATAGTGATATACCTACACTATTAAACAAAAAAAATGAATTAGGAATGAAGGATTTAAAAAAAATGATACCTTTGCAAAGTTTTAGAATAAAAATATACTGATATGGCAACAATAGTTATCAACGAAGAAAAAAAAGGCGCTCAAGAAATGTTGAATTATTTGGGGACATTGGATTTTGTTACTTCTCTCGAAACTGCCTCAAAATCAAAACTTGTGCAGTTGAGAAGACAAAATTTAATACTATATCCGCAAGAATATAATCCAATGGCTTTGGCCGGCGCAGCAGAAGAATTTCCATTAAACCTGTCTCAAATAAGGAAAGAATGGACAAAAAGGGAATAATTCTGTGCGATTCAAATGTACTGATTGATTGGATTAATCGCAGGCAAAAAGCCATAGATGATTTGGAATTGATAGGCAGAGACATTGCTATCAGCATCATTACTGAGTATGAAATCATAGCCGGGGCTAAAAATAGGGTCATGCAGCAACGTTTTGAAAAACTCCTTGCAAATTATCCTATTGTTTTATTGGACAGAAATATTTCATTACTAGGAGTTAATCTTTATAAAAAATATAAGTTAAGTCACGGTTTAGATATGCCTGATTCGCTAATTGCTGCAACAGCCATTGAATTGGATTTGCCATTGTTTACATATAATATAAAGGATTTTCATTATATACCGGGATTACATCTTTATAATTTCATATGAAACAGTCATGTAATCTCTCACACCCAAGCAATAATGAAAATTACCCATTAATCATTAATCATTAATCATTAATCATTTTTTTCCTATGAAACTAATTGATACACACGCACATCTATGGCTTCGGCAGGACACGGAAGTGAACGGGATGAAGATTCAGACGCTTGACGGAGGCAGGTCTTTGTTCATGGGCGAGATACGACAGATGATACCTCCTTTTATGATCGACGGGCGCAATACGGCCGAGATTTTTCTGTCAAATATGAATTACGCACAGGTATCTGCCGCCGTTATTACCCAGGAATATATCGACGGGATGCAAAACGACTACCTTTGGGAGGTTCAGCAAAAATATCCTAACCGCTTTTTGTGTTGCGGGATGGTCGACGCGCGTAAACCCGGCTATCTTACGGAAGGCAAAGAACTGATCCGCCGGGGTTTCAAAGGAATAAAAATCCCTGCCGAAAGGTTAATCTTGCCTGATAAACGCGTTTATCTGACAGAAAACGAGATGATGGCTTTGTTCGAAATCATGGAAGCAAACGACATCTTTCTGTCAGTCGACCTGGCGCCGGGAGTGATTCAACTATCCGAAATGGAAGAAGTCATAACAACCTATCCCCGATTACGAATTGCCATCGGTCATTTCGCCATGGTAACCCGCCCTGACTGGCAGCAACAAGTAAAGTTGGCGCGTCACAAAAACGTGATGATAGAATCCGGAGGTATCACCTGGCTTTTCAACGATGAATTCTATCCTTTTACCGGCGCAGTCCGGGCTATCAAAGAGGCCGCTTCATTAGTAGGGATTGAAAAACTGATGTGGGGTTCGGATTACCCCCGTACCATCACAGCCATCACTTACAGAATGTCATACGATTTTATCTTGAAATCAGACCTGCTTTCCGAAGAAGAAAAGTTGATGTTCCTCAGCGAAAACGCCCGCACTTTCTACCGCTTCGAAAACCTTGTCGATTTGCCATATATCAAAAATATGTCCGAATAATCAGACATCGGATTTTCCTTCATATCGTACTATATGCAGGAATATGATTCGACATTTGTTTTGAATTGGGTTCGGGTGGTTTAACCGCTGCGGTTCCGTTATGCAGTTCGATCACAGGCATCCCCTTCCATATATGTGGCGCAGGATGTTTACCTTTGCCTTAGTGGAAATCAATAACAATCGTAGCCAGACCGTCCGGTGAAAATTTTGTAAAGGCATCTTTTACCGCAGGCGTAGGCTCATCCCAATCGAGCACCATCGGAGAAAGGGTTTGGGAAGTACTTGATCGCGTATGCCGTTATGAGCGGGTACCGATTCGATCGAGCCCTTCAGGGTTACAGCCTGCGGCACATTCAAACTGCCGGTAAAAAGGTAGACGCCGCGTGGAGCATATACCGTTCCACCCATTGGGTGTCATCAATGCTCGCTTTACTCGCTGCCAGTGGCAGCTTCTTCCCCCAAATATATCCTAAGCAGTTCAAAAAAAGTAGGGGCATCGACGAGTTCGATGTTCGGGTCTAAACTGTGCAGTTCTTCCATTACCTGCACATACCATTCAGGGCTTTTCAGGATATTGCGAAACCAGTGGAAGGGTATTCCGCGGGCTTTCACACGTGCCAATACCTGTGCAGCAGCTACGGCAGGGTTTCTATCTATTATATCCCTGTCGGAGCGCAGCACTGGCATGTCGTGGTGCAGCATGGCAAAGGGTATTTTTTGCGGGACGATACCGTTAGGGCTGAACGACCGGTAGGCATCTAACCCAGATGTGCTCAACCCCTCGGCATAACCGTCAATCACAAATCCCGTAACGGTCAGTCCCCACAGGTTGTAGTACGGTTTACAATGTTCCGCCCACTTACGGGTTGCATCGGGTAGGCCCGAAAGACGTGGCGTCTGCAGTTCGCCAGGGTTGAGATAGCCGGCGCCGTTGTCGGCAGCTACGAAAAAATCGTTGGCGGTAGCCGTCTCACGCCGGTATTCCCATGCCATCGGGACACGCTCCGACAGTACGGGGCTGATGCTCCACATCATCGGCACCTTGCCACGTGCAGGGCTGTCCCACAGCGTGGGGGTCGTTTGCGACAACCACGCTGACGCATCATAGTCGCCTACATAAAAAACCAGCAGTTGCTTCTTCCCAAGGCTCAGCTTGCCTTTGGCATCGAGATAGCCCTTGGCTTGCAGTTCGGCCTTCGATGTCCAGGGTTGGGTATAGGCTGTGCGGAGCGGGTAGTGTTGCCAGAAAGAAGCGTTGGCCAAAGCGCCGTAGCCGATGGCATCGGCATCTTTGAAGGCATTATAGGCGCCGATGAGACGTGAGAACTCCCACTCTGTCGGTACATCATCATGGCTGCCGCCTGCATGGTGCGTATATTTATACGCCCATGCAGGGAAGCCGCCTATATAGGTAAAAACTTTCCCATCGTCGTTCTGCCGGTATGCTGTGAGTAGCATCTCTTCCAATAATTTCCGGTCGGCGCCTGCTTCCTGCCGGTTGTCGTCGGTAGCCTTTTCGTCTGCCCAGGGGCTGAGGTCGAAAAAGAACGCTTTACGGCTGACAAAGAAATCGTGGTTCGTCAGCGTATGGTGGTTGACAGGCGCCGCCTTTGGTTTTTGCATCCAATACTGGTCAATATAATAGGCGGCAAACCGCGTATTACATTTCCCCGTTTTCAGGTATTTCTCTATAAACCATTGATAGGCATCGATCTTAGTGGAACCGCTTGAAGCGATAGCCGTGCCGGGTATCTTACCTTCGCCGGTAAAAAGAGAGGCGCCGTCCCTACGAAGCAGCCATACCTTTACAGGTATTTTAGGGCCGTTCACAATCAGCTTTGTATACAGGGAGTTAGGCGAAACATCATACCTGACGGCTATCAAATCCTCAATGCCGGCTATGGACGAAGCCAGGTTACTGGTAGCCGCCACTTGCGGATCGTACACTACCGCCCCTTTGATTACATTCTTAAAACCGGCAACCAAAGCGACTAAGTCTGCAACCGGTTTTTCTACAGCTTTACACAACCATTTCCCGTCTGCACGATATTTATCCCACCAATAGCGGTCGATGTTTATTCCGGCGTTTTCGACATAGTAGATATACAATTGCGGTTTATGCCGGTTCACTACACCTTGCAACGTCGCTACGGTATGTACATGGTCCCAAACAGTAGCCACATCCTCTGGATTATCCATACTCATGGAGGATAGATATTTCAGGTCGAAGGTAACTACCTCACCCTCCGCATATTGGGGTTTCAGTTTTTTTTCGATCTCTTCGATGCGGTACAACCAGTATCCCCAGTAATTATCAACAATATTGATCACATGCTTACCGGAAAAATCATTTCTGTATAGGCAGAAGTTATCGGCGCTACTTGGCATTACATTCGTAAATTCCCACCCTAAACGCGTACCGTTAGCCAGCGTATTTTCCAGGATGCGTTCAAGCGTTTCATTATTATACTGCACAAAATCGCTTCCGTTGAATGTCATGTGTTCGGTGATCGCCCAATCTTTGCCATTCTTAGACATGGCTTCCCGTACCCGGTCGTATGCTTTCTGGTTAGGCGCGTTTGAAGGGAAGTACCAAGACCAGTTGACCTGTATAATGTCGGCGCCGGTCAGGCAGGTCAGGAACTCCACAGGGTCGCCGTCGCGACGTATCTGCTCGCTCTCGCCGGCATCCAAGTAATCCACAGCCACATAAGCCTTCGGCCCGGCTATGTCGCGGTAAGCGGCTGCTTCGCCGTTCACCCATCCGGCTAACCACTGTGCACGGAACTTGTTCCATGTCTGATTCTGAATAAAACTCTCCGGGATAGGGAAAGAGGCCGGCATTTTCGACGCTTCATCTGTGATATTGTTTGCAGCACGCCAATTTTCATATTCCCTTTTTGCCGCATCGCTGTAACAAAGGTTGATCGTTCCCATATACTGCGGTTCGACAGACGTCTCAAACCAGAGAATCTTCCGCGTATCAATACCGCTTGCCAAGTTACGGATATATTTACGTGTCGTTTCGAGATAGCCAGGATGAAAAAGTGAGACTACGCGCGAACCGAACCCATATTCCGTATCGTTCACCGTATGGCCGTTACTGTCGATGGCGTCGGCATCCGGATGTCTTGTCCAAAAGCCCGCCGGTATAGTACCACCCCCGACGGCATACGTTTCGACCGATAGGCAGGGATACATCCCTTTGGCATAAATGGCGTCAATCAGTTTGTTAAGGGGCGCCAGCGACTTTTCTATTTCGCCGTCACCGTCCTCGTCAAAGTGATGCCAATAACAATTCAGTTCAAGTACATTATAGTACTTCTGCCGGTAGGTATCGAGATAGGATATGAGTCTATCCACCGACTGGGCGTCTGCAAAGTTAATCAGCGGTTTGCCGATTTTCAAAAACACACGTTTCCCGTCTAAATAAAACATGCCGTTTTTAATTTCCCATTTCGTATAATCGACAAGCGGATTAGCGTCAAGCACGGGGTTGGGGACTTCCTCTTTGGAGAGAGGCCGCTCTTCAGTCGTTTCATCCCCTCCTCCCTGCTGCTTGCATGAAATCAGTAAAACGGTGAGAATGAGAAAATGAACAATGATTGGGTGTTTCATATTACATTTATTACAGTTCATAAATAACGTTGTCTACGGTGGAAAGACGGCGGGACTTACCGTTAGGCAGGAGGAAATCCCTCCTGTAAGGTTTTGTGGAGCCATTATAATTCATCACTAACAATCCCTTTCCCCTGACGGCGGTAAACACATTGTCCAACTTCCCGTCATAGATTGAAACGCCGTATTTCGACAAAAATGCGGTGACCGGATCAAAAACGTTTTGTTGTAACGCCGCTATCTCGTCAGGCTTACCAAGTCTGAAATCAAAGACAGAAATCGTTCCGGTTTCTTTGCTCTCCTTGATAGCGGCGGTGTTGTTTATCAACATCGTATGTCCCGCGCCTATATCGCAGCCGTTTTTGTTCGCACCGAATAATAGCGGAACCCAGTCGAGGTCGTCTTCCAATCCCTTTAGTTCGCGTATATTGATGCCGACAAGCAGCCCTCCCGACGTCACAAAATCCTTAATAGCTTCTAAGGTTTTGGTGCGGTAACAGCCGTCCACGGCAATAATCAACGCCTTGATGCCCTTTTCCGGATTTAAAATGCCGTCGCTGATGGTCAGATCACAGGCAAAGGCATAGTCCGTATAATCCCGCAGCAGACTGCATGTGGCGTTGTTTTCGCCGCGTCTCGACGGATTTAAGACCATGGGAACATCGGGATACAGATAGGCGATATGCCTGTGAACAGGTATGTCTTTATAGACATCTATATTGGCGATGAAGTTTTTGCAACTTTTCTCGCTTCCCAAAATATTACCGCTGTAATAATGCAGGCCTTTCGCATTT
>Ga0099364_10004084_pt1 | contig 22210 bp, 23 predicted proteins | sample TergutTh196P3_FD_73070 | JGI IMG/M metagenome (GOLD analysis project Ga0099364, IMG submission 73070) | Microcerotermes parvus P3 segment gut microbial communities from Pointe-Noire, Republic of the Congo - Th196 P3 | ecosystem: Host-associated > Arthropoda: Insects > Digestive system > Gut ...
TATTACATTGTACGGAGATGACCGAATGGCATGACATATATAGACATTAACGGGGCGCCATAAATGGGATTTGTTACAACAGCCGCAGAAATCATAGCGTTCCTGCGCTCGAAGGGATACCATATAGAGACAAGGCGTGGACGGCATGGGACGAAACTTGTAAAGGGCAAGCATAGAATACCAATGCCGACGCACCCTGGTGATCTTCCATCGGGCACCGCTGGACGTATTCTCAACGTTGCGGGTTATACTATTAGCGATTTTCTGAAATGGAGGCGGCAGTAGTGACACGTAAATATAATCTCTCCTTAGTGTTTTATCCGCAGCCTGACGGCCAATACCATATCGAATGTCCTGAGCTTGAAAATTGTTTTTCATGTGATTGTTTTTCATGTGGAGAAACTATGGAGGAAGCGCGTGAGCGGATATTATGAGTTAATCGCCGAAGAACTACCGGCAAGGGCCAAGTGGGGCGGTAAAGAGGATGAAGAAATGTTCCGCAAGGGCCTCTGTATGAAGGGAAAAGCTTTTGAGGAAGCCGAATTTGAAATAGCCGAATCCGGAGAAGTGTTCACTCCCTCTGAAGTACTCGTTCATGCTTTGTGAACAGGAAGTGATAGCGTTATATTTCGGATTGTAGGTGCTGTATTAGCGAGTTCTTTATATTTTCTAATACTGTTCTTACATTACGATTGCAGCATAAATAATAATAAAAACTTAGGAGCGGTAAAATGAGTGCGTATCATGAAGTAACGCTGAAATCGATGAATGAAATTGCCGAGTATAAAAGGAACTTAATACCTGCGAACATACCGGAGGTTTATGCGCTGAAGCCTATGTTTGGTAGTATAACAAACGATGATAGGATAAGAAAAGGCATTGTTGCCTTTAGGAATTTCCTTTTTTTATTTTGTGACCGCCTAATCTCTGACGGGCAATTTTATGCAAAGCCGCCGAAAAAACCAAGCAGTATGTCCGATTATCCTTTCTTGAATAATATCACAAACACATTGGTCGAAATAGGTTATCATGGCAAATTGATTGAAAACGGCAATTCGCTGTTGATAACTAAATTACCTTTATGTATTGCACAAGTTGATGTAAGTGGGAAGAAGAAACCGCCAAAAATCCCTGTTTCCGCTCAAATTGAGTGTCTGCGGTTTTTAATTCTCTATTAGAAATGAAAAGAGATATTGAGATATGGCTTGATAATGAACTGCCAAGTGTGTTACGAAAATAAGCATAACGCAAAGAGCGCCATTTAGCGGCGGTATATATTCACCGAAGCCCCCTTGCGGTCACGCTCATGTTATAATGCTTAATCATACACGCACCGGTGTCGAGCAAAAAACGATGACCTTAAATTTGTAAAAAATCTGAGGGAGGTATAGTGATGTCTGTAGTAAAACGCACTTCAAAAAATATTCTTCTCAATACCGCGCTTGAGAATTTTTACGGAGCCGCAGAGGAAATGAGGTTGGACGACGGCTTGGTCGAAATACTGAGCCGTCCCGAGAGGGCTATCTGCGTTTCGCTCCCTATCACAATGGACGACGGCGGCATAAGGGTGTTCGAGGGCTACAGGGTGCAGCACTCGACGGCTCTCGGCCCCGCGAAGGGCGGTTTCAGGTATCATCCCGATGTGGATTTGGAGGAATGCGAAGCCCTGGGCAGCCTTATGACATGGAAGTGTTCGCTTGCCGGCATTCCTTACGGGGGAGGCAAGGGCGGCATCTCATGCGAACCGCTTGAACTGTCAGCCAGTGAGAAGGAGCGCCTCACCCGAACATACGCCGCGAGAATCGCCCCAATAGTGGGGGATTGGGAGGACATCCCCGCCCCCGACGTCAACACGGGCGCGCCCGAAATGGTCTGGTTCATGGACACGATTAGCAAGATGCGCGGCAGATTGGAGCCGGGCGTCGTCACGGGCAAACCGGTTTCGATATGGGGTTCGAAGGGAAGGACAGCCGCGACCGGACTGGGGGTCGCCATCTGTATAAAAGAACTGCTGAAAGTTGTAAAGCTTGACGCGGACAAAGCGCGGATAATCATTCAGGGATTCGGCAACGTCGGTTCTTACGCCGCGAAGTTCATGTCCGAAGTCGGCTCGAAGATCGTCGGCATATCGGATATCACGGGAGGCTACTACGCGCCGGACGGCATAGACGTCGCGCGCGCTTTTGAACACGTTACGAATCATCCCAAGAGGATGCTTGAGGGCTTCACTCAACCGGGTCTCAGGCAGGTTTCCGGTGAGGAGATACTTGAAATGGAAGCGGACGTGCTCTCTCCCTGTGCCCTTGAGGGCGTCGTGAACGCGTCAAACGCGGATAAACTGAAAGTGAAGTACATTGTCGAGGGCGCGAACGGCCCCGTCACCCCGGAAGGTGATGAGGTACTGGATCGGAACGGCGTAATCGTAGTGCCCGACTTCCTGGCGAACTCCGGCGGCGTCATAGGTTCCTATTTCGAGTGGGTGCAGAACCTGAACGGTTTCTTCTGGACGGAGGAGGAATATAACAACAGGCTGAAGCCGATCATGACGGACAATTTCCACAGGGTTTGGAAATACGCCGGCGACTACGAGGTGAAGATGCGCCGAGCCGCTTTCCTCGTCGCGATCAAGCGCGTTGCCGATGCCGTTAAGATGCGCGGCACATTCCTGTAGGATTGGAATAAAAAACCGAAGCGAAGGGCCGGCTTTACGCCGGCTCTTTTTTTACGGCCGGCAGGTGGTAGAATAATTTCGATAAGTTTGTTCCATCGTTTTTGAAACGGAGGGTGGCCCGAGCATGTCACAATTCCAATCAGCCGGACGGCGCACGATAATTGCCGCGATCCTCGCAGCCTTAGCGGTAGTTGGCGGATGGCTTATGTGGAATATGGAAGGCGAAAAGACCGCGAGCGAAGCCGGTCAAAGGCCCGGCTTAGTCGGAAGGACGGACGTGTCGCCGCCTTCGGTGGAGTTGGAGTTGATTGGTGAGGGCGGGTATTTCATGAGGGTACCGCGTGAGAAATTTTTGCCTGGGGAAGTTATCCCTGTGAGCGTGTCGTCAGTACCGCGCTCGATGATCGAGTTAAACGCCGTCGTGGGAGTGAAGGTTGACTGCTCGCCCGATGGCGCGCTCCTGAATCGCGAATACATTCATAAGCGGGAGTCAACACTCAAGTTGCGAGCTCCCGTCATGCCGGGCAGCTACGCGATAGTGGGTTACGACAACGGAACCGTCCTGAACGGCCGAACAGAGGCTGCAAGAGTATCTTTCGTCGTCGAGAATAGCTCCGAGGGGGCATTTCCGGTCTCTCTCGACAAACGAAATTACAGCCCCTCGGAACAGATAATCGCCTCAGTGTTCGGCGTGCCCCGCGAAATGAGGGACGACAACGCCTTGATAGGGATATACCGGAGCGGAGCGCCTCAGGGGAGATATTCCGAGTACGAGTACATACGAAGGGAGAATGAAAGGATAGTGTTCCGCGCGCCAAACCAACCGGGTATGTATGAAATCAGGGCTTTCTCGAACGGATCAGTCCTGTCGGACGCCACGATGACGGCGCGCCTTCCTTTCACAGTCGGCGGTTTCGCGCCGGGTTCGTTCAATGTTACGCTGTCTGAGGACTATTATGACCCCGAATAATATAATGGGCATATCGCCGGTAAATTTGCAGGCAATAGCGGCGATAGTTTTTTTCGCGGGCACGATTGCAGTGTCGCGCCTGATTGTCAATATCTACTCCGGACGCTGGCAGTGTCATCCCGCAATGTTGTTTTACATGCGCGTCCTTTTGGGGTTCCTCCTTGCGGGAGCGGTGGTGTTAGGATATTATTCGTTTGCGGGAATAGACGTCTTGTCCGGCAGGTGGTAAATTTCTAAGTATTGGGACGGGAAACGGGTTATGAGATATTATTTCATCACAGTCATTTTATCAGTTATGGTCGCGTTATGCGCTGTGTCGGCAGTAACGGCGGCGGAGACCGACGAGACCGAAGAATTGACACAACCCGCAGTTGACAGGGAGGCGTCTGAGGAAGCATTCCTCAAGGCTTACGAATACCTCCTTCAAAACAGGTTGTGGAACTGCCTCGACGAACTGGCCGAATCACTCAGGGAAAACGTCTATTTCATCGACGCGTACTACATGCGAAGCCTTGCGTTCAGGCGCCTGGGGCGTTACACTGACGCAATCGACTCCATGTCGCAATACTTGGAAGTTCGCCGCGACGACAACAGGGCCAAAGTCATCCTCGACGCCATGCGCTCAGAGTGGGAGCTCATACGCGGTTCAATATCCCCTCGCAGGGATGAGACGGATACATATTTCACGGTACATACGATAAACCAGTTTCTCGGCATCCAACCATACGAACCGCTCGCGGTGCGGGGTATGTCGGGCGCGGGAAAGATAGCCGCCGACATAGAGACCATAATCGCGTGCGACACGCTGGGAGACAGGATATGGATATTCGACAGGAAAGGCAATTTGCCGCCGCAGAACGTCGCTTTGCCGCGTCCGTCAACCTCCGTGATGCAGAGTTCCACTGAAGCTTTGGTGTTCAGCGAAGACGGCCGGGTGTTCAGGATGTCGCTCGACGCGTCGAACAGGCCCATGCTTCAGGAGCTGGGAGACTTGGAAACGAACATATGCGACGCGGCCGCGATAGACTCGACGTATCTTGCTGTAGCAGACAGGAGGGGCGGCGTCGTCCGCTTCATCGGAATGCCCGATCTTAATCAGGCCACGACATGGAGCCCCCCGGACAGCGGAGAAGGTAAATTGTTCGAACCGGTGGCGGTCTCGGCCTTCGGTTCCTTGCTGGCAATAGCGGACAGAGGAACCGGACGCGTCTTCGTCATCGATTCGCACACTCTTGCGATGGTGGATAATTTCGAGGTGGAGTACCCGAGGGACCTTGCCTGGGGAGACACGGGCGATTTGCTGGTCTTAAACGAAAACGGTACGCTCTACTCACGCTACCCGGTAGGTTCCGAATCGGCGGAACTTAATATAACGGTGGACGGAATGAATGAAGCTTGGAGCCTGTCGAGGGCGGACGATGGGATAGTGGTCACGAGTGTCTCGGGGAGGACTTGGTGGATGGGCAGGGTGAGGCCGGGCCGCTCGCAGGCATTTGGTTCGGTTGCCATGCATAGCCCCTGGATAGAGACGCGAGACGGCGTCGAATTTCTGATGCTGCGTTGCGCCGTATCGTCGGCATTTCCCGATTTTATACAAAGCAGGGAACCCTTCACGCAAGTCGTATGGCGCGGCGAAGTTCGCCCCTCGCGCGTGGTATCTATAGGCGCGGCGAGATTGGGGGATCGCGAAGGCGCGGTTAGGTATTTCGCGCCGGGCGGAGGCGTCATGCCGGACGGGGCCCGTATTATGCCGGCAGAGGCGATTGCGGACGTGATGAGGGATATGTCCGAATTATCCCGCGGAGGTAACGGCCTCCCGTCAGTCATAGTCCTCGATTCGAGGATATCCGGTTCAGACGGGCAGGTTGAATTGTTTCTGGCTTTCCTTCAGAGGCAGGGTATTCGGCTCGACCTGTGGCAGATAAACAGGCCGGCTTCAATTACCATGAACAGGGTTTCGAGGATTACGGGCGGGCGCTCGTACTATTTGAGATACGCGGAGGCTCGAAGCGCCGCGATAGGTATCGAATGGATACTGAGCCTTCCCCTGCCGCCCGATATTACCACGTTTGGTTATCCCTCCGACACGACACTGTCGCTGTTTTCGGAGATTGACGCGATCAGGTTTTCGGATTGGATACCTGTTTGGCCGTCGTTAATGTGGCGGAACAACGTAGAATGAGAGGTGGATATATGAGGATTTCCATTGGATCGGATCATGCCGGCTTCAATCTGAAGGAGGATATAAAACAGCTATTAGGCGAGCTTGGGCACGAGGTAGACGACGTTGGAACACACTCCGCTTCGAACAAAGTCGATTATCCCGATATAGGCGTAAAAGTCGCTCAAAAGACGGCGTCCGGCGAAACCGACCGCGGCATACTGGTATGCGGAACGGGGATTGGCATGTCCATAACTGCCAACAAAGTCAAGGGCGCTTACGCGGCGCTCTGCAACGATGAATATACCGCGCGGCTATCCAGAGAGCATAATGACGCGAACGTGTTGGTTCTCGGAGGAAGGACAACAGGCCCGGACCTCGCCCGTTCAATTGCCAGAACGTGGCTGGATACGCCGGCGCAGGGAGACCGCCACCTGACAAGGAGGCATAAGATAACCGAGTACGAGTCTGTCTCCGGTGAGGAAGGCGCTAAGAGTTCCTCCGGCAGGTTAAAAATAATAGATCACCCGCTGATATTGCATAAAATTGCCATGATCCGCGATAAAAATACGAGTGTCAAGGATTTCAGAGATCTTGTGCAGGAAATAGCGGGCTTAATGGTCTATGAAATATCACGCAACCTTCCTCTTGAAGAGATTGAGATAGAAACTCCGATACGCGTGACGAAGGAATTTTCGCTCTCCGGGAAGAAGCTTGCCGTCGTGCCGATCCTTCGCGCCGGTCTCGGAATGGTTGAGGGCATATTGCGCCTCATTCCCAACGCCAAAGTCGGTCACGTCGGCCTCTACAGGAATCCGGACACACTAAGCCCGGTTGATTATTACTGCAAGCTGCCGAGCGACATCGGCGAACGCGACATCTTCGTCCTCGATCCGATGCTTGCGACCGGAGGTTCCGCATCCGCCGCGATTACTCATATAAAACGCACCGGAGGCAGGAGGATTTCACTGGTATCTCTCATTGCGGCGCCCGAGGGCGTGGAAAAAGTGTCGTCCGATCATCCCGAGGTCGACATATTCACCGCGGCGCTTGATACCTGCCTCAATGATCACGGTTACATAGTTCCGGGCTTGGGGGACGCGGGAGACAGGCTCTTCGGAACGCGATAGAAAGATATTAGATAATGGCCGTCTTTTCGGCGATACTGAATTTTCTGTGGGGTATTATCGCCACGCCGGTATCCATGAAATTATCGAGGACATTCAGGCTCATGGACGTCCCCGGAGGGAGGAAGCTGCATCCCTCGGTGACTCCGCGCGGGGCGGGGATTGTGCTGTGGACGGGATACCTGTTATGGGCGCTTGTCAACCCCAATCCGGGCGTCGAGGTCCCCTATGTCGCGACCGGCGCAACCGTTGTCTTTCTGATCGGGTACATGGACGACATGCACCCCCTGCCACCCCTAAAACGTCTGGCGATCCACCTCATAGCGGCAGCCTGCGTTGTTTTCCCGTTATCCATCCCGATCCACCAGAGGCTTATTTTTCTGGTGTGGATAACGGGATGCACAAACGCTTACAATTTCGTGGACGGCATGGACGGCCTTGCCCTTTCGATAGCGCTTGCAACATCCTATCTTGCTTACAGGAGCGGTAATCAGTATACATGGCTTCCTTTCGGTGGCCTGATCGCCGGCGTCCTTTTTTGGAATTTCCCAAATGCGCGGACGTTTCTTGGAGACGGCGGAGCTACCCTGTTGGGATATGTCTGTTCGTCACATCTCGCATGGGATATTTTCCCGAGGTTTTTCAACGTCAATCCGATAGTGATGATGACCGTGCTGGTACTGATGGGGGGTATGCCGGTCATTGACACGCTGATTGCGATGACAAGAAGGATATTCACGGGGCGATCCCCCTTCCACGCTGACAGAGGGCACCTGCATCATATACTGCTCGACCGGCGTTTGAAGGGATGGGAGGTTCTGTCGCTGATCGTGTTCGTCCACCTGATCATCGTAAGCGGCGGTTACTACATACTGAATCTGTATTGAACCGCTTGGGTGCGGCGAGCCCGCGTGACCTCCGGACGCCTTGTGGTATAGTATAGTTCTGATTGAAAAGACTGGAGTGGAATAAATTGAAGGAATCGCTCAAGATACTCGGAGGCCGTCCGCTCTCCGGTGTCGTCACAGCTCAGGGAGCGAAAAACGCGGCGCTGCCGGTGATGGCGTCGGCACTCCTGCTGAGGGGCGGGACATTGACGCTGGAGCGGGTCCCGAACCTCCAGGACATTCACACTATGGCAGATCTGCTGAGGCATCTCGGAGCTGAGATAACCTTCGAGAACGGCACTATGACCGTAGACGTCCCCGAGGACCTCAAATGGGAGACCCCGGCAAACCTCGTCAGAAAGATGAGGGCTTCGTCCCTCGTATTGGGGCCGTTGGTCGCGAGATGCGGCGAAGCCGTGCTTCCCCTTCCCGGAGGTTGCGCGATCGGCACAAGGCCGATAGATTTTCACCTGAAGGGGCTTGCCCGAATGGGGACCGCGATAGACCTCGAACATGGATCGATTCGCGCCCGCGCGTCGGGCCTCTCCCCGACGCGCATAACATTTGAATTCCCATCGGTGGGAGCCACGGAAAATTTATTGATGACGACAGCGTTTACGCCCGGCGAATCTATCATAGAGAACGCCGCCCGCGAACCTGAAATAACGAATCTGGCCACCGCTCTGCGTTCGATGGGCGCGCATATCGAAGGCGACGGAACCGGCACAATATTAGTAAGAGGCACCAGGGACCTCAAGTCCGCGACCGTGCGCATAATACCGGACAGAATAGAGGCCGGCACGTATCTTCTGGCGGGCCTGATGACAAGAGGGGATATTACCGTAAATGGAATAAACGCCGAATATCTCTCGTCAACCCTTGCCAAACTTGAGGAAGCCGGCATATCTTTCGAGACGTCTTCCGACTCTGTGAGGCTCTCTGCCGCGGGAATGAACTGGAAAGGAGTCACGGTTACAACGTCGCCGTATCCGGGTTTTCCTACTGATGTGCAGCCGCAGATAATGGCCGCCCTCTCCATCGCGGAAGGCACGAGCGTAATTCACGAGAATGTGTTCGACTCGCGTTTCGTTCACGTGGCGGAGTTCCGCCGCATGGGGTGCAAGATGGACATACAGGGCAGCACCGTCGTCGTAATAGGGGTGCCGAAATTGACCGGAGCCGAAGTGAGGGCCTCCGACCTGCGGGCCGGAGCCGCGCTGATCCTCATGGGACTATCCGCTGAAGGAGAAACGGTGGTTAGGGAACTTAACCACATCTGGAGGGGATACGAGGATATGATGGTGAAATTGACTTCGCTTGGGGCGGAAATGGAACTGACGCCCGGAGACGGCCTTGACGATGATTAGAACCGCGGCCTTCGTGGGCGCCGCCGGCACCGGAAAGAGCCAGCGCGCGCAGATGGTCGGCGACTATGTCGGAGCCGACTATATTATCGACGACGGGCTCGTGATACGAAGAACCGAAATAGTATGCGGAAAAAGCGCCAAGGCCGAACGTAACCAGATAAGCGCCATAAGACGGGCTCTTTTTGAATACGACGCCCACCTTTCGTCCGTGAAAGATTTTTTCGCGAAGGCCGCCCCATGCACCGTAATGGTTATAGCGACATCTGAAGACATGGCGCGCAAGATAATATCGAAACTGGGTTTCCTCCCTCCCGATAAGATAGTCCGCATAGAGGACGTCGCCACGCAGGAGGAGATAATGCGCGCGCGGCGCGAGCGCAAGAAAAAAAGACAGCACGTCATACCCGTATCGCACGTTCTCGTGCGAAAAAATTTCGCGGGAAAAATGGTCGGCAGGATGAGGGTTCTCTGGAGGTCTAAGTCACCCTACGACGGCGAGAAGACGATCGTTCGCCCTCCTTTCAGTTTCTACGGGAACGTGCAGATAGAGTTGGAGGCAATTGAACAGATGTCGTCCTACATAGCGTCGAAGATTCCTCAAGTCGCGAAAGACCCCGTAAGTAAAGTCAATTCGACGGACGATATTCTGACCATAGAGATGGAGATAAAGGTAAAGCCCGGCGCAAAGAGCATTCCATACGTCGCCGAAATGGTGCGGCAGAGGACCGCAAAGAGCGTTGGATACTTTTGCGGGCTGACGGTACGCGACATCAGCGTCGCCGTCGTCGGATTGGAGTTATGATATGATTCACAATGGGACCGGAGGAACAACCGAGATTTTCTGTTTGAGTCCGGACGAGAGGGAACAAGCGCGCGAAGCCCTCTGGAACGAGTGTAAAAAACAGGCCGTTGAGTGCGGAATGTGCGCGCTGGCGGAGACCAGGACAAATGTCGTGTTCGGCGAGGGAGACCGGCGTTCGGGTCTTATGTTGATTGGCGAAGCGCCGGGGGAAATGGAGGATACGACGGGGCGTCCGTTTGTCGGGAAAGCCGGGCAGCTCCTGACGCAAATACTTGCATCGGTAGGCATCGACAGAGGCGACGTCTATATAGCGAACGTCGTTAAGTGCAGGCCGCCGGGCAACAGAACCCCGCTCCCCGAAGAAGAGGCGGCATGTGACAAATTTCTCCAAACCCAGATACTTTTGATAAAGCCGTCAATAATAGTGCTTCTGGGTATGACGCCGACAAAGTGGATATTGAAAACGACCGAGGGGATAACAAAACTCAGGGGTCGTTGGTTCGACTGGCGTGGAATATCGGTGATGCCGATGTTCCATCCCAGTTACCTGCTCCGTTACGCAGGGGATAAGAAACCGGGCGGTCCCAAACACCTCTCCTGGCTCGATATTCAGGAAGTAAAAAAGAAATGGGATCTCACGCGTGAACAAAGGCTCGGCGGGGAGAGTGACTATGATTAACGAGATAAAAAATATCCCGCGCCATGTCGGGATTATTATGGACGGCAACGGAAGATGGGCCCGAAAAAGGGGTATGCCGAGGACGATGGGGCACGAAGCCGGCATGAGAACGATGGAAAAAATCGTGGATTGCGCGAATGAATTCGGCATACGGTATCTGTCCTTCTATGCGTTTTCGACGGAAAACGCGAAAAGGATGCCCGCCGAGATTGACGGGCTGATGAAACTTTTCCGATTTTACCTGAAAAACAAAGTGGAACACATACATTCTCGCGGCGGCAGGATACGCTTCGTGGGCCGGATCGACGCTTTTCCGAGGGATATTCTCACCGCAGCGCGCGAAGCCGAGGAGTACACTAAAAACAATACTGAGATAGACGTGATAATACTCGCGAACTACGGCGGCAGACAGGAGATCGTAGACGCGGTGAACAAGGTACTGTCGGAAAGGCAGGGCTCTCCGGTCACGGAAGAAATGCTGAGCCAAGGAATGTACGCTCCGGACATCCCGGACCCCGACCTGCTGATCAGGACGGGCGGCGAGTTCCGAATGAGCAATTTTTGGCTCTGGGAGGGAACATACAGCGAATATTACTTCACCGACAAATACTGGCCCGATTTCGGCCGCGAGGAACTCCAAAAAGCGCTGGAAGACTATTCAAGGAGGGAACGACGTTATGGGGCTGCATAAACCGCCTCCGGGCGCGAAAATCACCCGGGAAGCGCCTGAAAGCGCCGGTCACGAAAAGATAACGGACATTACCAAGCGCGTCGGAAGCAGCGCCGCCATTGTCATATGTATACTGGTCGGCATCCTCGCCAGACAGGAATGGATATGGGGCATCGTCGCGTCCGTCGCGGCGCTCGTGTCGCTATGGGAGTTATACGGTCTGATTTATACGAAATTCCGGTTGTCGCGCGGTTGGGGGCTCACGGGCGGATTTATGATTCTCGCTTCGGTAATAGCCGGCCTCAGTTATGCCGTCACGCTCTCGATAATAGCCATGATCACGCTTCTTGTGCTTTTTACGGAGATAATACGGCGGCAGACCACCGGGCACAGCTACGCGCTTTGGAACGTCGGGGGCGTTCTGTCGGGACTCGTTTATATTATCCTTCCGTGGAGTTTCATGATACTTCTCAGATACCATCCTCACGGACAGCAATACCTGCTTGCTATTTTTTTGTGCACATGGAGCTGTGACGTCGGAGCGTATCTGGTTGGATCGACCTTCGGCGAATCACCGTTGTGCGACAAGATCAGTCCGTCGAAAACCTGGGAGGGATTCTGGGGCGGGCTTCTCGCGAGCGTAATCTGCGGCTCGGTGCTCCCGATGGTATTCGAAATGGCCCCGATTCCGCTTATACTTCTGGGCGCTCTGTGCGGTACGGCGGGACAGGTCGGCGATCTGGCGGAGTCGGTCTTAAAACGCGAGGCGAAAGTAAAGGACGCCGGCAATCTCATACCGGGCCACGGGGGTTTTCTCGATCGCTTCGACAGTATATTGATCAACGCGACGCTTACGTTCTTCATCATCGAGGTGATAGGGTGAGGAACGGCGCCGGCCCAAAGCGCGTCGCCGTAATCGGGGCGACGGGCAGCGTCGGCGGTTCAGTGTTGGACATATGCGCTCGTTTCCCCGGACGTTTTCGGGTGACGGCGCTTGCGGCGCGCTCCAGTTCTGAAAAGCTTTTGAATCTGGCAAAGCGCTTCGGCGCAAAGTATTCCTGTCTTGATTCCGCCACCCCCGAAACAGCGGGCGCTTTTCGCGAAGCGGGGGCCGTGTTGGAGTGCGGAGTTGATGCGCTTTCGAGTATCGCCGAATCCGGCGATGTCGATCACGTTGTATTCGCGTCGTCGGGAACGGACGCGATTACGGCATTGCAGCGAGCGATCGCGGCCGGCAAAGAGGTGTCGCTTGCGAACAAGGAGAGCATAGTCGTCGCGGGGCCGTGGGTAATGCCGCTGATCCGGCGGCGGGATCAAATCAGGCCCCTTGACAGCGAGCACAGCGCGATATGGCAGTGTCTCCGAGGAGAACCCGCGAAGAGTCCGGCGCGCATTACATTGACCGCGTCCGGCGGCCCGTTCCTGGATTTCACGCGCGAACAGATGGCGCGGATAACGCCGGAGGACGCACTCGGCCATCCCGTATGGAGTATGGGCCGTAAAATAACCGTCGACTCCGCCACACTCATGAATAAGGGTATTGAATGCATCGAGGCGATGCAGCTCTTCGGGCTTTCGCACGACAGGGTGAATGCCGTGATACATCCGGGTTCGTATATCCATGGAATGGTGGAGTTTTGCGACGCGACGCTTAAGTTCCTGGCTTACAAACCCGACATGAGGATACCGGCGGCTTGCGCGCTGGGATGGCCCGAGCGCCTCCCCCTTTCGGACGCCGGAATTTTCACCGTTCCCAGGCGCGGCGATTGGTCTCTCGAATTTCGCGAGCCGGATACGGCGCGCTTTCCATGCTTGTCGCTCGCGATCGAGGCTGCCCGTCTCGGCGGCGCTTACCCGCCGCTCCTGATCGGGGCGGACGAGGCGGCTGTCTGTGCCTTCCTCGGAGGGCGTATTCCCTTTTTATCAATATCGAATATAATTGAGTCCGCGCTGGAACGTTATTCAGGCCCGAACCCCGAGAACGTCGAAGACGCGGTCGCGCTTATTGAGACGGGGCGCGTGAACGCCGAGAGGCTATGTGAGAAGATGAGCAAAACAAACGGCAGGTGATATGGAATTGGGTATTAGTTTGATTTCGTTTATTATCGTAATAGGAATATGCGTGCTGATCCACGAATGGGGTCACTACTTCACCGCTGTCTGGCGCGGGATACAGGTTCATGAGTTCGCGTTGGGCATGGGGCCGGGTATATATAAAAAACGATCGAAAACCGGAACGCTTTGGGCGCTTCGAATATTTCCGATCGGCGGTTACTGCCGCTTCGAGGGAGATGAAAACGAGCTTCGCGATGGGGACGTATCCGATCCGTCGAAAAGTTTCGGTATAAAACGCCCGTGGGAACGGTGCCTGGTGGTTGCGGGCGGCGCAATCATGAACATCCTTTTCGCCTGGATACTGACGACGGCGCTTCTGTATGTTAATGGAGTAAACGACTTGGAATCCCCGGTAATAGGTAACCTGATTCCCGAATACCCCGCCGAGAGGATGGGGGCTCTTCAAGGCGATAGGATACTGTCGATCAACGGACACGCGATAACGGAGTGGTCCGAAATCAGATCGACCCTCCAAACTTTGGATACGGAAGAAGTGAACATAACGGTACGCAGGGGAGACGAGGAATTGTCCTTCTCGGGGACGGTGCCATTTTCGGAGGAGAATGGGACAAGATTCTTGGGCATCCAGATATCGAGGATACGGTATCCGATCCACAAAGCGGCTTATGAGGCGATGAGTTATTGCTGGAGGATAAGCGTTCTCACGTATCAGGGCCTGTGGCAGATGGTAACGGGCAGGATTCCGATGGACGTCGCGGGCCCGGTCGGTATTGCCAGGATGGCGGGAGACGCGGCGGCGCAAGGGTTCTGGACGTTTATCACCTTTCTCGCGATAATAAACCTGAGCCTCGGGCTTTTGAACCTGCTTCCGTTCCCGGCGCTCGACGGAGGCCGTCTCATTTTTCTCATCTGGGAGATGGTTTCGGGGCGCAGGTTCCCCGAGAAATGGGAGAACGGGATACATTTGGTCGGGTTTATGATGCTCATGGTAATTATAGCATTCGTAACATGGAATGACATCGCGAAATTGCTGTCCGGTAATTGATTGCGTTCGCCGATCGATGTGGGGATATTGAGCATGAGAAGATATTTTTCCGTTTCGGTGATCTCCTTGCTTTTGTGTCTACTGGCGGCGTCCGTATCCCACGCGGCCACGGCCGAAATTTTTTATGAGGCCGCGCGGAAGTTCGATAATATACACGCGTTCGCCGCGACGTGTCAGAGCGCCCACGAGACCGGTTTCTGGACCTCGCATCTTTGGAAGACGGCAATGAACGGAGCTGGCATAAAGGCGGACGTCAATTGGAGGAACTCCGGGAAATCCGCTGTGCTTCACAGGTCGCCCGAGAGCGAGGGGGGCACGATTATTTACAGGGAATCGTGGTTCAGGGCCTACGCGACACTTGACGATTTCATGGCCGACTACCATGTCAAGATAACAAGGGATTATCCGCTTACGGTTAAACACTCGAACAATCTTTGGGAATACTTTTCATCCCTCAAGAAGGGGAGGCTTGGCTCCTGGGCGACCACTCAAAAATACTTCGAATACCTCGCCGACAAAGCCTTCCGCCTGGCGCCCGCGCTGCTCGGCGCCGGATGGAGGGCACAGTTCCTTCGGGACTACAGGGACGCAAAGGCCGGAGGGTTGCTTGAAGCAAACGAATTGATCATATTGGAGAGGAAACTAATTACCGCCGGCATTTCTCCGGTGGGGCCCGCCTTAATCCGCACTGAAATATAAGGACGGCGCGCCCTGCTTCCATCAACGGGCGCACACTTGACAGAAAACGCGGCGCGGTGTATAAAGCAGATAAGGGTATTTTTATGAAAGGAGACGCTTGGGCATGAGGAGAGAATCCGGTAATAAATCGCAGAAGCGGATTTTTGCCGCGCGGTTCGCCGGCGCGGTCGCCGGTTATGTTGCGGTGTTCTCCTTTACCGGCGCGGATCCCGTTTCGTTCGGGGTCTGTGCTTGTGACCGCGCCTGAGAAAGTTCCTGGGAAAATAAAGCGGTTGTAGCCTGATCATAGAATGAAGCCGGGATCCTTTTTTTGAGGGTCCCGGTTTTTTTATGGTTTTTGAAAAAACGGCAAAAACGGAAGGAGAGATTCGTGTGAGAAGTTATTATCAAAGTGAAATGGAGTGCGCGAAACCTGAGGCAATGAAGGCTTTGCAGGACAAGCGGCTGGCGGAGACGGTGAGGCACGTTTATAAAAACGTTGCCTATTACAGAAAGCTGATGGATTCGGAAGGTATATTGCCCGACGACGTCAAATCAGTAGCTGACTTGCCCAAATTGCCCTTCATATCCAAGGATGCCTTGAGGGACGAATACCCCTACGGCCTTCTGGCCGTGCCGCTCTCGGACACAGTTCGCATACAATCAACGAGCGGCACGACGGGGAAGAGAGTGGTGGCGTTCTACACGCAGGACGACATAGATCTCTGGGAGGATTGCTGCGCGAGGGCTATCGTAGCCGCCGGAGGGGGACGCGACGACGTGGTGCAAGTCAGTTACGGCTACGGCCTCTTCACCGGAGGGCCGGGACTGAACGGGGGTTCACACAGAGTCGGCTCGCTCACCCTGCCGATGTCCTCGGGCCTCACCGAGCGCCAGATACAATTCATGACCGACCTCGGCGCGACTATCCTATGCTGCACTCCGTCATACGCGGCGTACATCGCGGAGACGATAAACGAACAGGGGATGCGGGACAAAATAAAATTAAAGGCCGGCATATTCGGCGCGGAAGCCTGGAGCGAGGAAATGCGCGCCGATCTGGAGAAAAATTTGGGGATAAAGGCGTATGATATATATGGACTGACGGAGATCACAGGTCCCGGCGTCTCTTTCGAGTGCGGGGAGCAGACGGGGATGCATGTGAACGAGGATCACTTCATACCGGAGATTATCGACCCGGCAACCGGAGAGGTTCTGCCGAACGGTGAGAAAGGCGAACTCGTCATCACATGCGTAAGCAAAAAAGCGTTCCCCTTGATAAGATACAGGACGCGTGACATTTGCATCCTCTCCCGAAAAGAGTGTTCGTGCGGGCGGACTCTGATCAAGATGTCGCGCCTGATGGGGCGCACGGACGACATGCTCATCATAAGGGGCGTCAACGTGTTCCCTTCGCAGATCGAGGCGGTGCTTCTGAAATCGGGAATGACCTCGAACTACCAGATCATCGTTGACCGTGTTCGCCACTCCGACACGCTGGAAGTAATGGTGGAGATGACGCCGGATATGTTCTCGGACACTGTGAAAGATATATCGGCGAGTGAGAGGGAACTCGCGGCGGAGATGAAGTCGATGCTCGGAATATCGCCTAAGGTCACGCTGGCGGCGCCGCGCAGCATCACGAGGAGTGAGGGTAAGGCCGTTAGAGTGATAGATAAACGTAAGATATAATTAAACGGAGGTGTTTTTGATGATCGTCGACCAAATTTCCGTATTTATCGAGAACAAACTGGGTACGCTGGCCGAAGTCGCGGAGTTGCTTGCGAACTCCGGCGTCGACCTGCGCGCTCTATCCCTTGCGGACACGAGTGAGTTCGGCGTGCTCCGGCTGATCGTGGATGATCCGAACCGCGCGCTTGGCTTGCTGCGCGAGGCGGGGTTCGTGGTCTCCGTGACACAGACCCTGGCCGTCCCGATACATGACGTTCCCGGCGGTCTCGCAATGGTCCTGAAAATACTGCTGGCGGAGAAGGTAAGCGTCGAGTACGCTTACGCGTTCATTTCGCGCAGAGAGGGCGACGCGTATGTCATCCTCAGGGTAGAGGATAACGCCCGCGCGCAGGAGCTGCTCAAAGCCGGCGGCATAAATACGCAGGCGGAGGGGAATATTTTCGAGGGATAAATCCGATTTCTGTATTCGCGGGCGAACGCTGTTCGCCCGCCTTCTCAACCCGACAGCTTGTCCGCCGGTTCGGGGGCCGTGCCTCTCTGCTGTACTATGCGTGAGCCGGGCGCGACATCGCTCGTTATCCAGGTGTTTCCACCGATGATCGAGTCGGAGCCTATGGTGACACGGCCGAGTATCGTCGCCCCGGCATATACCGTCACCCTGTCGCCGAGCACCGGGTGCCTCGGCATTCCTTTTATCGGGTTGCCGTTCGCGTCCTTGGGAAAAGACAGCGCGCCGAGCGTCACGCCCTGATACAGCCTGCAACGTTTGCCTAATATCGCGGTCTCGCCGATGACGATACCCGTACCGTGATCTATGAAAAATTCCTCGCCTATCGAAGCGCCGGGGTGAATGTCTATTCCGGTGCGCGAGTGCGCCATCTCGCTGATTATCCGGGGGATGACCGGCGCCGAGAGTTTATAAAGTTCGTGGGCGATCCTGTGGTTCGTCATCGCCTGTATCGACGGATAACAGAAGATGGTCTCGGCCTTGCTCGTCGCGGCAGGGTCGCCTTCGTATGCCGCGAGTACGTCGCCGTCGAGCAGGTCGCGGATGACGGGCACGCGCTTGATAAAGTCGTTGGCCATATCGAGCGCCGTCTCCTCGCACCTGTCACAGACGCCGTCCGCCCTCCGGCCGTTCTCGCTGGAATAGAAGCATATCCCGTATCTTATCTGCTCGGACAATTTCCTGAAAATCCGATCAAGGTCAGAGGCGAGCTTGTGCCGCGTCGAATGTGGCCCCAGCCCGCCTTCTCCGAAAAATCCCGGGAAGACGACGGACCGCAAAAGCTTAATAACTTCGTTTAAGCCCGAGAGCGAGGGCATCTCAAGCGACGGGTTTGGAATGTTGCGCCCAACGCCGCTATTCCGCGCGAGCCGATCCACAACCGCTTCGATGTCCGGGTAAGTGCGTTCAATATCCATGAAAGGTCTCCCCGCCTAATCGTATATCGGTTCGTAGGTCATGCTTGAAAAGTCCATCCTTTGGGCGTCCCTGCATGTCCTCCAGTTGCCGTTCAGATGGTTGTTGGAGATTTTGACGGAAGTTCCGGCAGAGATCTCCCTCAGGCCGAAAAGCGAGTACCCCAACGTGTTTCCGCCTCTGTCCCGAAACGTCAGTCTCAGCGAGACCTTGACGTCAAAGTTTGAAGTGTTGGCGAGCCTGACCGAAACCCCGCTCCTTGATACCGAGAGATCGGCGTACTCGATTTCGGTTCCGATTATTACGCCCTCAGTCTGCCATGAGGGTGTGGCGGCGTATGACGCAGCGGCGGCTATTACTGAAAACAATATGGTGACTACCGCCCCGGCCGCGAAAAAACCGCAAATATTTTTTTTCATTTCAATCGCTCCTTTATTACGTGCCGCTTGAACGCTCCGTTCATCTTTGCGCTCTTTTCCGATTATACAACAATTCATCCCGGGCCGAGGGGTATGCAAGTATTTTTATCTGTGTTATACTGCGCGAAATTTTAGAAGAGGAGGGATATTGTGGCTGAACTCGACATTAACGACAATATTGCGGCTGAACAGGGATCGGGAATAGACTTCGACGAGTTAATGCGCAAGTACGACACGGAGGCCAGATACCGGACTCCGCCGGGATGGCAGCTCATTTTGATCGTGTCCGTAGCGGTCGTCATGTCGGCTTTCCATTTTTACACCGCCGGTTTCGGGCTGCTGGCCGGCCAGAAGCAGGGCGCGGTGCATCTCCTATTCGCCCTGGTGTTAGTATTTTTACTTTACCCCATAAAATCGAATATGCCCAAAAAAGCGAAAATACCTTGGTACGACTTTATTTTCGCGATATGCGCGGCAGTACCGCTTGTGTACCTGGTCAACCAGCTCGACGTCATAGCCATGACCCGTTCCGGGCTTCCGACCCAGATGGACATCATTATGGGGTTCATGCTGATAGTCTTTATGCTTGAGGCAACGAGGCGCATATCGAACCCGATCCTCCCCGTCCTGGCAATAATCGCGCTGCTTTACTGCTACTTCGGCGGCTATATAACCGGAGGGCTCTTCCAACACAGGGGCTTTTCGATAAGGCGCATAATCAATCACATGTATCTCGGAACCGAGGGTATTTTCGGCACGCCGCTCGGAGTGTCGTCAACGTTCGTGTTCATGTTCATACTGTTCGGCAGCGTGCTTGAAAAGACCGGCATGGGGCGTTTCATCATCGACCTGTCGCTCGCTCTTGCCGGATGGTCCACGGGCGGCCCGGCCAAGGTCGCGGTCGTATCGTCCGGGCTAATGGGGACGATTTCGGGCTCGTCGGTCGCAAACGTATGCACCACCGGGATGTTCACCATCCCCCTGATGAAGAGCGTCGGATACAAGCCGCATTTCTCGGGCGCCGTGGAAGCCGTCGCGTCCACCGGGGGACAGATCATGCCGCCGGTCATGGGAGCGGGCGCTTTTATCATGGCGCAGATGCTGGGCGTCGGGTACCTGCAAGTCGCGCTCGCCGCGGTGATCCCCGCGCTTCTATATTACTTCGCCGTGATCGTGCAGGTGCATTTCGAAGCCAACAGGCTGGGGCTCAAGGGCCTCCCGCGCAACCAACTGCCCAGTATTGTCTTCCTTATGAAGGAGAAAGGTTTTCTGCTCATCCCGCTCTTTGCGATTATATATCTTCTCGTGTCAGGCTATACGCCGCTCATGTCGGCCTTCGGCGGCATACTGGTCAGCCTTGGGCTCTCTTGGGCGAATTTTTTACTGAGATGGGCGATTGCGCGGATCGTTTTCCTCGATAAATCGATGGTGGATAAGCTCCGATTGGTACAGAAGGACGACGGCTCGTATGTGTCCACGGTGGACGCGTTCGAATCGAACACCTGGCCGCTGATGCGCCACATACACATGGAAAATGTGGCCCGCGAGACGCTCCTCACCCCGCGCCGCATAATGGAAGCCTTCGAAGCCGGAGCGCGCGGCTCGCTGGCGGTGGCCTGCGCCTGCGCCTGCGTTGGGATAGTGGTCGGCACCGGCACTCTGACGGGGCTTGCCCTCAAGATAGCGGGAGGCATCGTCTCGCTCGCGGCGGGGCTCGCGACCTTGCTTCACTCGGCGACCGGAGGGATGGTGCCGCTGGAACAAATCATGCTGCTCTTCACTCTGTTCCTGACAATGTGCGCGTCCATCCTTCTCGGCACAGGGCTGCCGACGACGGCAAACTTCATCGTGACCAGCACTATGGCCGCGCCCGCCCTGATACGACTCGGCGTACCGCCGATAGCGGCGTACATGTTCGTCTTTTACTTCGGAATCGCGGCCGACCTCACGCCGCCTGTCGCCCTCGCCGCCTACGCCGGGGCGGGGATAGCGCGCTCGGACCCGATGGTAACGGGGCTGACGGCTTTCAAACTTGCGCTCGCGGGGTTCCTTGTGCCGTATATATATGTGTTCAACCCGATATTGCTCTTCGTGAACGCAACTCCGGCGGCTATGGTCCAGTCTGTCGTAACCGCTCTCATCGGCGTTTTCCTGCTCGCGATGTGTACAATCGGGTACTATAAGGTGAGGCTGGTATTCCCGCTTCGAATTATAGCCTTAGCGGGAGCGGTGGGGTTGCTGATACCGGGCACGGCGAGCGACCTGTTCGGAATCGTGATACTTGTGGGCATCCACATCATCCAGACGCTGCTCGGCAGAGGAGCCGCGGCAAACCGTCCTTTGGGCTGAATAGTAACAACGGAGGTGATTGCCCGGCGATTAAACAAATTGTCGTTTTTGTGCTAAAATACCGACACCAAAAATACAGAAGGAGTGATTGTGTTATGAAAAAGAAGTTTGCGGCATTGGTTTTAGCGTGTATGGTCGTCCTTGCGGCGACAACGGCCTTCGCGGCGTCCATTTCCATAGCGACCGGGGGCACGACGGGCACATATTTCCCGATAGGCGGAGCTATAGCGACAGCGGTCAGCAAGCATCCCGACCTGAACGCAACCGCTGAGAGCGGCAACGCGTCCGCCGCTAACGCGAACCTGCTCACCCAGGGCGAGATCGAAATCGCGATCGTGCAGGCCGACGTGACCGCGTGGGCTTTCAACGGTGAAGTGTTGTTCGAAGGCAACGCGCTCACGAACCTCCGCACCATCGCGGCGCTCTATCCCGAGACGCTTCAGGTCATCGTTGCGAAAGAATCGAGCATCGCCACCTTTGGGGACATGATAGGCAAGAGGGTCGGAGTCGGCGCTGCCGGATCCGGTGTCGAGCTCGTCGTGAGGACTATTTTCAACACCCTCGGCATCAGTTATGACGATATGAACGTACAGTTCCTGGACTTCGCCCAAACCAGCGACCGCTTCAAGGACAACCAGATCGACGCCGGATTCATCGTAGCCGGTCTGCCGACTCCCGCTGTGATGGATCTCACGACGACGAGAGACGTGGATCTGGTCAGCTTTGACGACGCGGCTATGGCCCAACTGGTCGCCGCGAACCCGTTCTTCGTTCCCAACGTGGTTCCGGCCGGAACATACCGCGGCATCGATCATGACGTGCAGACCCCGTCCGTCATGGCGCTCCTCGTGACGCATGAGGACGTGCCGGAAGAGGTCATCTACAACTTCACGAAGACGATGTTCGAGAACATAGCCGATGTGCAGCAATCGCACGGAATGGCGAGGCACATCACGCTGGAGAGCGCGACGAGCGGTCTCACCGCTCCTCTGCACCCGGGCGCGGCGAAATTCTACACAGAAGTCGGAATCGCGATAGACTAACGACATGTAATTAAACAAAAAATCGCAGGCTCCTTTGGGAGTCTGCGATTTTTTTGACGCAAGAGAACAACGGACGCGCAATGCGCGCCCCTACAATGTTCGCCAACGCAGGAATCCAACGGCGTAGGGGCGCGCCTTGCGCGCCCGGCAT
>Ga0099364_10002775_pt1 | contig 22209 bp, 15 predicted proteins | sample TergutTh196P3_FD_73070 | JGI IMG/M metagenome (GOLD analysis project Ga0099364, IMG submission 73070) | Microcerotermes parvus P3 segment gut microbial communities from Pointe-Noire, Republic of the Congo - Th196 P3 | ecosystem: Host-associated > Arthropoda: Insects > Digestive system > Gut ...
TTTTAACAATAATGTCGTTTTTCTGTGGCAGTAGCGTAAATGCCATTTGTTGACCAGTGCAGTCAATCACGCCGCCTCCCGCACCACCTCCTTCTCTTCCCAAAAAGCCTTCTCATAATCCAAAGGCAATAGACCCCTTTGACAATCCCTTCCAGATCATGGGCATCACCTACCAGTTTCCCCCGGACAGCCTTGAGCATTCGATAAGCGGCTTCCTCGCAGGCAAGGCGGTCAACGCCTCGCTGGTGGCCTCGGAGCTGGGCAAGATGCTCAAAAGCACGTTCAACCAGCCCGAAGCGTCCGTCGAAGAACGGGCCGCCATCCGCGAAACGGCCGTGCAAAACGCGGCACAAATCGCCAAGGATTATTTCAACGACCCGGACGAGGCGGCCGCCTTCATGGAACTGATACGCAAAGCCGCCGACAAGGATATCCTGCGGGAAATGGGTTATTATGTCTATGACAACTCCGACGAAATCAGGATGCCCCACTCACCCGAGCCGATGTCGGCCAAGGATGCCGCTGATTTCACAGCCTTCCAAAACGCGCTCAACAAAAACACATTTGTCCTGGACACGGAACTCATCGCCCAGCTTTCGGATGACAAAAAGAAAGTCGCCGACATGATAAGCGCCGCCATTGATAATATGTCCGAAACATCCGTCAATGACAGCCTGCAACGTTTATTGAAAGCGTTCACGTTCACCATGCCGGAAGGTCTGTTTGCCTTCGGTAATACCGGTGCCGGTGTGAAAAATGACATATCATATCTGTTTGAAACCAAGGCATAAGCCACGGGGATAGTGTCATTCTGAACGGAGCGCAGCGAAGTGAAGAATCTTAACAGGAGAACACGCATGACCATAAACGGCAAAGACATTTTCATGGGTGCATATGAAGCATTTCGGCCGAAGCCCGATGTCGCATCGCTTCGGGATGTAGATGAAAACATAAAGACGAATGTCACCAATAACCTCAATGCCGCCATCAAGGAACTGAACCCTTTTAAGCACTCCAGCGCGACATTGTCGATTTCCCAGGAGACGGCGGATTTCTTTGCCAGCGAGGCCTTTTACGAGCGGGTGCAAAAAGACAGCGAGTTCCTATACACCAGCTTCCTGGACAGGCAGCAGGCCCTGGCGGCCGAAAAAGGCGGCGACAGCCCTTTCTGGGAGAATTCGGCCTCGCAGTGGCTGGTTTTCAGCCAGCAGTTGTATGACAATGGCTTCTATGACGGCATGGACATCGACGAGGTGGCAGAAAAGGAAAACCTTCTGAAACTGATCACGATGGGGATGGACAATATTGGCAATCAGTTGTATAAAACACGCCTGCCCAATGTCAATGATGTGGAACTTTATCGCGATAACAACCTCTACATGACTTCCGCCGAGGCGTGGCTGGATCTGGCCTCGTCCACCAGCGCCCTGAAATATTTCGCCGATAAATTCCTGGAAGGCGACGCAAGGCAGCAGTTCCATGATTTGGCTGACCGCTATAATCAGCATAACCGCGACATACTCCCCAACTACCGCAACATCAATGAGAGCTTTGCCCATAATCTGCATACCCTAAACCGTGATTATCATGGCGGGGCCATACACCCGAAGGCATTGCCGGACACCAAACATTACCTGCAACTGGGCGGCATCACGCACACGGAAGAAGAAAAGGCGGCGTTTCATTTGAATGTCGGGGTGTTGTTCGAGAATTTTCGGCTGGGCGGTGGAACGGACGCGGCGTTTTTTCAAACGCTTAAAGATACATATCTGGACTTCGCCACAAATAATTCCGCTGATAAGGGTTTCAGGGATTATGTGGCGCGGCAGTCGGCGGATATTTTCGGTCGGGTGGGGGGGTATTGGGCGGGGGTTTTGTAGGTTCCCGTTTCGGATTTTGTCCGACTGCTCCGCTATGTCAATGTATTATAGCATGTCTGAAATAGAATGTTGACAGGCGGTTGAAAAAGACAAATATTCATGCTATATATAGTACCATAGATTAGTTTCGCAACCTGTACGCGGAACGGAGCCAGTATGCCGACGAAAAGGGGCTGTTTATTATGGAAGCCCATTGGTCACGGTTTCTTCTGGCCACCCAGCAGGCTGTCCGGTGGATCCGGGATGGCCGCATGGAACGCCATGGATGCTTATATACACAGATAAGAAGAGGGATGGAACTGTATGGTCAATATCACGCAAAGAATTTTTGACACCCTGATGGAGGAACGCCCCGCGCTTTTACCGTGCGCCGGTGATATCCAAGCGGTGTTTGATGTCCTGGGCGGCACATACCGGCAAGGATGCAAGTTGCTGTTGTGCGGAAACGGAGGCAGCGCCTCGGACTGTGAGCATATCGTGGGCGAATTGATGAAGGGCTTTTTGTTTAGACGACCTCAGAAGGCGTTTTGCTTGGCCCATCCCGAATTAGAGGACATCGCCTCTCTCTTGCAAGGCGCTCTCCCAGCCATATCCCTGACTGGCCAACCCGCGCTGCAGACAGCCTTTGCCAACGATGTCGATCCGGTCATGATCTTCGCCCAGCAGGTCTACGGATATGCCAAGCCGGATGACGCGCTGCTGGGGATTTCGACATCGGGCAACGCGGACAATGTGATTGCCGCCCTGCGCGTCGCCCGGGCCATGGGGCTAAAAACCATCGGGCTTACCGGACGGGACGGGGGGCGCATGAAGGAATATTGTGATGTCTGTATCTGTGTGCCTGAAACGGAGACTTACAGGGTACAGGAGATGCATCTGCCGGTCTATCATGCGCTGTGCGCCATGCTGGAGGCAGAGTTTTTCACGGAGTGATTTGTATTGAAAGAGATAGTGGATTGCTTCGTCGCCCCGGACAAAGTCCGGGATACGCTCCTCGCAATGACGGATAAAAGGAGAATATAGTAATGGAAATACTGAACCAAGCCATTCCGCCCATTCCCGTCAGCACCGTCCTGTTTGACTTTGACGGCACCATCTCCACCCTGCGCCATGGCTGGGAATCAGTAATGGAGCCGCTGATGATTGAGCTCCTGGGCGCGGATTCGGGAGATTTTGTACACGCTTACATAGACGAATCCACCGGGATCCAGACCATTCTGCAGATGAAATGGCTGGCCGGGCAGATAAAGCTTCGGCATGGCAGCGCTGCCGACCCTGGGGAATACAAGGCTGAATATAACCGCCGGCTAATGGAGACGGTATCTAAGCGCCGCGCTTCCTTGCAAGACGGCAAAGCCAAGCGGGAGGATTATCTGATGGCGGGCAGCGTAGCGATGCTGGAATATCTGCATGGACGCGGTGTCGCCCTTTATGTGGCCAGCGGCACCGACGACCCCGATGTCAAAGCCGAAGTGGAGGTGCTGGGGCTGACGAAATATTTTGAAAAGATTGCCGGAGCGCCTCTCGGAGCAGAAAACTGCTCCAAGGAGGATGTAATCCGCGCGTTGCTGAATTCGGGCATACCCGGCAATCGGCTTGCCGTTGTCGGCGACGGCAAGGTGGAGATTGCCATAGGCCGTGAAAACGGCGCGAGGACACTGGGCATAGCCAGCGATGAGGAAGCCCGGAGCGGCATCAACCCGGTCAAGCGTGAACGCCTTGTCAAAGCGGGCGCGGATGCCATTGCGGGCGACTTTTCGGAATCGGAAGAGCTGGCGATATTTTTTATGGGGGAGTAATATTATGATGGATTTGAGCAGTATTAAAATGAACAGCGCCAGGAGCAGGGTCAATCTGGTCAGCCTGGAAAAGATGGACACACCCGGCAAGATGCCCGTCAGCGATTGGGACGATCCGGGGTTTGCCGAGCTTGCGGAAAGGATTAAGGCAGCGCGTGCCAACGGCCGGCCGGTTATCCTCTCCATGGGCGCCCATGTAATCAAGAACGGTCTTTCCCGCTATCTCATCGCGCTTATGAGGGAGGGCTTCGTGACACATATCTCTTCTAACGGCGCGGGAAGCATCCACGACTTTGAGCTGTGCTGGCTGGGCGGCACCTCCGAAGATGTTCCCAGCGCTATCGAAGATGGGTCTTTCGGCATGTGGGAGGAAACCTGCTCATGGATGAACGCAGCCCTGTCTGCCGGCGCGGCGGATGGCTGCGGTTACGGCGAATCACTCGCGGTATATATGGATAAACACCCCGAAAAATTTCCCTACACCGACGATTGTGTGCTGTATCAAGCATATAAGCTGGGTATTCCGGCCACCTACCATATCGCAATCGGGACCGACATCATCCATCAGCACCCCAGCGCGGATTTCGGAGCGATAGGCAAAACCAGCGGCATTGATTTCCATAAGATGTGTGAATCGGTATCACAACTGGACGGCGGGGTCTTCCTGAACTTTGGTTCGGGCGTGATCGGACCCGAGGTATTCCTGAAGGCGCTCTCGATAGCCCGGAATTTGGGCTACCCGACCTTCAACATAAGCACTGCGAATTTTGACCTGGTTGACCTGGGCGACTATCGCGCCGACATAAGCTATGACGACCCGCTGTATTATTACCGCCCGCGCAAGAATATTGTCAACCGCCCAACCAGCATGGGAGGGAAAGGATGGCATTTCACCGTGGACCATAAAATCAGTCTGCCCAATCTGTATGCAAGGCTGGTAATGTCCAGTGGATCATGAAAATACGTCATTGCGAGCCCGTTTTACCGGGCGAAGCAATCCAGAGCCAGCGATTCGTTTCGTAAAAACTGGATTGCTTCGGGCTAAAGCCCTCGCAATGACAAAAGGCTTACGGAGAATCGATCATGAAATTGTATCAAGGGATGCCTCACGATAGGCTGAAGGAACTGCTAGAAAAAATACATACCGTCCGCGCGGCAGTGCTGGGGGATATTTGCTTGGATGTTTATTGGCTTGCCGATATGAAGATGTCCGAGCTGTCGCGTGAGACGCCGCACTTTCCCCTCCCCATCATAGAAGAGCGCATGTCGCCCGGCGGCGGCGGGAATGTTGCGGCCAACCTGTCGACCCTCGAGCCGGAAAAAGTGTATGCTGCGGGCATAATTGGGCATGACTGGCGCGGCACGGAGATAAAAAGACTTCTGACTGAGATGGCGGTAGACATCAGCCATGTCAGAAGCGTACCGGATATGGTCACGAGCGCTTTTTGCAAGCCTTTGCGGATGGGGATATCCGAAACGGTATATGAAGACCCCCGGTTGGATTTTTGCAATCGCAAACCTCTAAGCATTGAAATGGAAGACCTGGTGATTGCCTCCCTTAATAGGCTGGCTGCCGAAATCGACGTATTGTGCGTATCCGATCAGCTTCCGATCGGCATCGTCACTGAACGGATACGCGAGCATGTGATGAAGCTGGCCAGAAACGGGTTGACTGTGGTTGTGGACAGCCGCGATCATATTGGACAATACTACGGCGTGATTATCAAGCCCAATGAGGTCGAGGGTATGCGGGCGACGGGAGCCGAAGATTTTCCCGAGGCCGCCTCGCGTTTGGCAAGGGACAGGGAGGTCATCATGACGATTGGCGCGCAAGGTTCCCTGTATGCCGCGGACGGAACGGTGACTCACATCCCTGCGCGGACGGTCAACGGTCCAATCGACATCGTCGGGGCGGGCGACACGTTCCTCTCCGGCTTCTCCCTGGCTGTCGCGGCGGGGGCATCCAGGCTTGAGGCCGCTTTCTTCGCCGGGATATGCAGCGAAATCACCATACAAAAAATCGGCACCACCGGCACCGCTTCGCAAAACGAGATTTTAGACCGCTATCAACGCTTGGAGATGGGTAATTTTGTGTGATAAACCCCAAAAATGGAGCAAATCTTTCCTGTCGGACCGCTTGGCGGATATGTCGCAAATTACCGGGATCCGGCGGTACACGTTGTCGGAAGGAATGGCTTCCGGGGTGGAGGCGGTCGATGTCCGGACAGGAGCCGGGTTGAATTTTACCGTATTGCCCGGACGGCAAGGCATACGTCGCGCTGGTCAACCACCGTCTCGGACTGGGCGCGTATTTGCAATTTGACAAGCATGAATTGGGATGCTTTACCCAATGGAAACAACTGGGCTCAGGCGCGTATGTGCTGGGGCTGGAGCCCGGAAACTGTCATCCGGTCTCACAGACCAAACTGCGCGAAGCAGGACAGCTTGAATGGCTGGAACCGGGACAAAAACGCTGTTTTCATGTTGAGTTCGGCATACTGGAATAAGCACATATCCCCGGCAAACGCACTGGCGGGCGGCACGGCTTTCGCAATGTTGGGGACGGAGGGCGAGGGATTCGAACCCCCGTGGGCTTGCACCCAAACGGTTTTCAAGACCGCCGCGTTATGACCACTTCGCTAGCCCTCCGGGTAAGTGCGCCACGACACCTAAATGTTTACATCTTAGCTGTCGCAGAGCACTATTTTAATTTTAGCAAACAAAAAAACTGCTGTCAACGCTTGCTTTATGGGACGGGAAGTTATACAATCATTACAAAAGCAGGCGGCCTGTACTAAACGGTACCGGCGCCATGGAAGCGGCTATATGGCGGAGCCAACGAGACTGTATTATGGAAAACACCAGCACCACTAACACCCACCCGGCATACCAGCCCCCCACCGATATGCTGGTCGAGATAACCAACCGCTGCAACCACCGTTGCATCTTTTGTGCGAACCGCAAAATGACACGGCCTCGGGGCGACATTGACGCTACGCTGCTAAAGCGCTTGTTGGGCGAGGCCTACGAGATGGGGCTAAGGCGCGTCGGCCTGTATGCGACCGGCGAGATGTTTTTGTGCCGGGATGCGGCTTTGCACGTCGCGAACGCGAAGGCGATCGGCTATGAGTACGTGTACACGGACACCAACGGGGTGCTGGCCACCGAGGCCAATCTGCGTGAAATCATCGCTGCCGGCATCGACAGCATAAAATTTGCCATAAACGCCGCCAAGCGGGAGACCTACGCACAGATTCACGGCAGCGACGATTTTGACCGGGTCATCGAACACCTGAAAATATGCCATGCCTTGAAAATGGAAATGAACCCGGCCCTGAAAATGATGGTATCTACCGTCGTCACCAAGCAGACTGAGGGCGAGATCGAGCTGCTGCGCGAACTGGTAAGCCCCTATATCGACGTGTTCATGCCCTATTCCGTGCGTCATTATTTCCAGCAATACGACGACGATTTGAGCGCCCTGAAGTCGGATTTATACGGGGCGTTTTCCGTGAAGCTCCCCTGCCCGGTCGCAATGCGGCGGATAAACATTACCTATAATGGCTGCCTTTCGGCCTGCTGCGCGGACTTTAACCACGATCTGTTGTTGGCCGATTTGAATGATATGTCCTTGCAGGATGCCTGGCTCTGCGAAGCGGCCGTGAATTTCCGCAAGCGGCACATGGCAAAGGATTTAAGCGGCACGATGTGCGAGGGTTGCCATGAGGGGCGGTATATAGAGTATCAGCCACTGGAGATATAGAAGGAGGAAACGCATGGACATTACCACTTTATTCAACCTATCCTACGGCCTGTATGTCATCGGGGCAAAGGACGGGGAGCGCAACGTCGGCTGCCTGGTAAACACCGTCACCCAATCGACGGTCGAGCCCGTGACCCTGACCGTCTGCGTGAACAAGGACAACTACAGCAACGAATGTATCAAAAAAACCAAAGCCTTCTCCGTCTCGATTTTGTCCGAGCAGGCAAAGGAAGGGGTCTTCGGGGTGTTCGGCTTTGCCAGCAGCAAGGAGCGCGACAAATTCGCCGAGGTGCCGATGGGCCTGACGCCGGGCGGCCTGCCCTACGTGAGCGAGGGCGTGACGGGCTATTTGCAATGCAAGGTGATTGGTGTCGTCGAGAATTTTACCCACACGATTTTCATCGGCGAGGTGGAGGAAGCGGAGAATCTGTCCAAGGAAAAGCCGATGACCTATGCCTACTATCACTCCGTCATCCGCGGCAAGACCCCGAAAAATGCTTCGACTTATGTGGCGGAGGATGTTCGGGATAAGGCCGATGCTGCCGCAAAGCCGGCCGCCGCCTATGTCTGTGATGTCTGCGGCTATAAGTTTGACGGTAGCCGGGAAGAATTTGACGGGTTGCCCGACACCTACGTCTGCCCGATTTGTCATGTACCTAAGGAGCGGTTCAGTTGGAAAGAGTAGCGCCAGCGGCGCGCCGAGGTCGTCGCGCCCTACAATCTCTGGCCCCCTAATTTGACAAACCCAGCGGCGTCTGCATCGCGACGATGAGCTGGGCCGTTTCCATGTCCTCCGGGGTGGTGATTTTGATGTTGCGGGCGGAGCCGGGAATTAGCAGGACCTTCGTCTGACTATAGCGCTCGACCGCCATCGCATCGTCGGTGATGGTGACACCCTCGGCGACCAGTGTCTCTTCGTTTTCTATCAGTTGCCGGTATGCTTCGCGGATAAGCGTGGCGTCAAACACCTGCGGGGTCTGGGCCAGCCAGACCGAACTGCGGCGCGGCGTCTCGCAGACCATCTGTGTATCATCGAGCAGCTTCACGGTGTCTGTAACGGGTATGCCGACCACGATGGCCGGATGTTGCAACACGGCCTCGGCGGCCTTGCGGATTGTCGCCACGTCAATGAGCGGGCGGCTGCCGTCATGAATGAAGATATAATCGCTGTCGGCGCTACCCAGTGCCAAAAGCCCCTGATAAACCGAATGATGGCGTTCCAGGCCACCGTCCACGATGTCACTCACCTTGGCGACATCGTATTTGTTTATGATGTCGTTTTGGATAAAGTCATGGTCGCTCTCGCAGGCGACGACGACAATATTGCTAATTTCCGGCACGTCGGCATAGGCCTTCAACGAATAATACAGTATCGGCCGCCCGTCCAACGACAGATACTGCTTGGGCGTCGCCTTTTGCATCCGCTTACCCTGTCCGGCAGACAGGATGATGGCAGTGTTTTTCATAAAATCTCCCCCAACTTCAACCCCGGCACGGCATTCAAATCGAACCCACTAAAGCGCCCCGCCACATAATCATGGTGTGCCGCCACGCCTATCATCGCCGCATTGTCCGTGCAATAGGGCAGGCTGGGGCAGTAGAGTTTGATACCCGCCGCGGCGCAATCGGTGTTCAGGCGGGCCCGCAGCGCGGAATTAGCCGCCACGCCCCCGGCCAGGGCCAGGGTGTCGAAACCATGGTCGCGGACCGCCATCAGCGTATGGGCAGCCAACACATCAACGACAGCTTGCTGGAAAGAAGCAGCGACATCTTCGATGTGTATAACCCCTGTCCCCTTATCTCCCTCCCGCATCCGGGCCTGGTTTACATGGTTCAAAACGGCAGATTTTAGGCCGCTAAAACTGAAATCATAGGGCGAGCCGTCCACCTGGGCACGGGGAAAGTGAATGGCCTGTGCGTTGCCCGTCCGGGCGGCGGCGTCAATCGCGGGCCCACCGGGATAACCCAGGCCCAGCACGCGGGCCACCTTGTCAAAGGCTTCGCCGGCGGCATCGTCGCGGGTACGGCCCAGCACCTCGTAGCTACCGTAGTCACGCACCGCCACGATATGGGAATGGCCGCCAGAGACGACCAGGCAAGCAAAGGGCGGGCGCAGTTCCAGGTGTTCGATGTAGTTGGCGCAAATATGGCCTTCGATATGGTGTACGCCAATCAGCGGCGTGGCCGCGGCAAAAGCCAGGGCCTTGGCAAAAGACACGCCCACAATCAAGGCTCCGGCCAGTCCGGGGCCGTAGGTGACGGCAATGGCATCCAGGTCCGTGAGCGCGACCCCGGCTTGCGCGAGGGCCTGCGCGGCCACGATGTTTATTTTCTCAATATGGCGGCGCGAGGCAATCTCCGGTACGACGCCCCCATATTCGGCATGGGTGGTGGTCTGGGAATAAATGATGTCGGACAAAACCTCATTGCCGCCCCGCACGACGGCGGCGCAGGTTTCATCACAAGATGTCTCAAACGCGAGTATCAGGGCTTTGCTCATGTGGTCTCTGGCTCATCTTTTTGCCAGCCCAAAATCCGCCAGCGGCCGCCATCGTCCCGCCTCAGCAGAAACTGGTAATCCACGGGGATGAGATTTGTGCCTTGGCGCAGGGTGAACAGGCAGTGCAAGCGGGCATAGTCGCGTCCGTCTTCGCTGAAATATATTACATCGGTGGAGTTACTCACCAAATAAGAGGAAACGTTGTATTCATCGCGGCGCTGACTGGCAATGTCAACACTCAGGGCGAGCAGGTAGTCATCCCAAGGATTGTTTTCCTTCAGTTCCTCGTCGTAGAGCGTGTAGAGCTGCTCGGCCATGGCCGTAAAATCGTGGTCGCTGTATGTTTCGTTGTAGAGACAACGGGTAATTTCGGCGAAAAAGCGGACAACTTCCTTGGGGGTGGGGGGATAACGGACATCCAGATTGACAAACAGGACTTCCTGGACCTTCGATGCCGTGGCTTCATCGGCATGGACGACCGGGGTCCTGATGTTCGCGATATAGTAGTATATGCCCAGGGCGAGGACAGCAACCACGACTGCGGTGATTATCAGTTTTTTCATGGCGATCACCTCTTGCCTTGATTGTAGCATTAGTGCGGGGGAAAGTCAAATGCGGGAAAAATACGGGGTGAGGGGGCTTGACATACCAGTGACACCCCATGGTATACAGAACATGGTCTTTGATGTATAATGTGTGTAAAGAACACCGTTTAAGGAGGAAAAAGATGGATTATCACCGTCAAACCATAGGCAGTGCAGAACTAAGTAGCATATTCAGCCTTCCGAAGGCTTTGCACAATAGGAACGTGGAGGTGATTATTCTTCCAGCAGATGTTGATTATGCCATGAAGCCGCCAAAGCAAAAACGTCCACTCGGTTTTGCCAAAGGTCCCGAGATACCCGACAGTTTCTTCGAGCCATTGCCAGAAGAGGAGTTACAAGCATGGGGACTGTAAAATATCTGCTCGACACACACACATTCCTGTGATAACCTCACCCTGATCACAAACGACCCCGTCTTTGAAACCCTGTCTTGGCTATCCGTTATGTGGTGAGGTCCACTGATTATCGCATCAATCTGTCACACCCTCTGGCGATAATGAAAATAGGTTATCACCCCGCACATGAGAAAACCCCCGGCTTTTCAGCCGAGGGTTTTCTCATACGGAATTTGGGAAAGTTTGTATTTAGACGCTGGCTTGGTGTGACACCAAGCCAGACATCCTAATACCGTTTTTGGGGTGTGAACTATTGGACAATGTTGACCTTCAAGTTCACGTTGGTCGGCTTGACCGATTTGCCCATTGGCTGCGGTCTGCCATTTGCATCCGGCACCATCAAACCGCTTTCATCCAGCAGATAGGTGCCCAGCGGCCACGCTTCGAGCTTCAAGGTGTAGCTGCTGGCCGGATTGTTGCCGTTTGCGCGTTTCAGTTCCGCGCGATTCAGCAGTCTGACTGTCCATGTGTCGACGCCGCCTTTGGTTACTTCGATACCGGTACCCGCCAGGAAACCATTCGTGTTTCTGATAGTACCGTTGGCCAAGCGTGTTACACCTCTGCTACCGGCAAACGTCATGACCTCGTAATCACCAAATTTCGGGTTTGTCAGCGTGATAACAGCGTCTTCGGATTTAAACGTCGACCTATTGTATAACGTCACGCTGTCCTTATCGCGGCTGAACGTGGAGCTCGGACGATTCGGGTTTATGCGCAGCTTTTTATTGTTTCCGCTGGCATTATCCCTGGAATTAATCACAGTCCAGTTATCAAGGCGCATTTCCCAATCCAGCTCGTAGATTTTGCCCGCTTCCACATAACCGTAGCCGTAGCCCTTCGCTCCTGTGGACGACCCACTTGGAGTAGTGGGATTCATGTAAACATCAAAGCTTGTCGCTCCTGTCCGCACGGCGTAGAAGTCCTTGCTGTCTTCCAGTGACCCATCGCTCAGGAAGGTACCTACTCTCACCGCCGGCGTGCCATCCGAATATAAATCATCGTATACCAGCGCGTCGGCATTGGTGTTTGCCAGGGAGACCCTGTAGCTCATCTTCGACAGGGGATCTATCGCACTTATGCGGCCGGATGATTTAAGGCTGACCGTGGACGAACCCGGCTCTATTCTGATAGTGGCGCTAACGACATTCGTAGTCCGTACACCGTTGTTATTCTTTTGCGCATTGGTTATCCGAATAGGTATGCTGACCCTCTTCAGGTTAGTGGCTGCTGCCAGTGCCTGCGTATCCAAGTCCACATAGATCTCGCTTGAACTCCAGTTTGTCCCGTAACCCAGAAGATACGGATGGTCACTTAGCTCCTTCCTGGTTCTGCCATCTTGCCACCATACATCAAACGGCTCTGCCTCATCCTCTGCCCATGTTCTGTAATCCATCAGATTTACGGGCGTGGCAGCGACTTTTATGGTGGCGCGCCAATCATTTTTCGCACTCACACTTATCGTGCTCGGGCTCACCCTCAAGCTATACTTGGGATTCTTGACGCTAAAGTTTAGCGGAATCGGGTTACCGTTTCCGGTACCGTAGCTGACAATCAGGCTGTAGTTGCCAAGGGGAACGCTGCCAGGGATTTCCACAGTGATCTTGCCATCGTCCAGATCCCATTCTGAGAAGCCGTTCACGCTGTCATAACCCGAGCCCGAATAAGCAGTCCTTGTGTTTCCGTTCCTGACATGCAGTTCTACCTTCTCAATTCTGCTCATGTTTTCTATGGTCCAGCTATTTCTGCCGTTCACCACCAGCGGAACATCACGTCCGGCATCGGTATGAGGCCGCATGTTCAAGGTAGTGGTACCCAAGGCCAAGCTAGGCTTGGCGTTTGATATGCTGACCGTGGCGTCGAATTTATTGCCGCCGAAGGTAGTGTTATAAGCCCTCAACATCGTAGGTTTGTAGCCAGACACTTGCACAGTAGCCCTTACCTTGGCGGAGCTGCCGCTCTTAATGCTGCCCACAATAACTTGGTTGACAGAAACCACACCATCCACCACTCTGGGAGCCAGCCTATCGCTCAGCATTTCCATACCCACGACACTGACATCGCGCTTGGTCCTGGAGTCAGTCGCCGTTATTTCATCCCAACTGTCTTGGAAGAAACGGTTCAGTTGTGCACGCTCAAACTTCACGGACGGATAGCTGATGGTCGGGCGCAGGGTGACGGCATTGGTGGAGCCAAAGCCAGCCTGCTTCCAAGCGGTGAGATCTGTCGCCTCGCCACCTTCCGGCAATATCCATACTTCGACATTCGTGTTGGCCCATTTCCTGTTGCCGCTCATCCGCTCTGTGCTAATGGTATCCGTGCTGCTTACGAAGATGGCACCATTGTCCGCACGTACTCCAGTTACCCGGAAATCTGCTGATTCTTTTGCATCAGCCTTAAGTACGCCGTCCGTTCCACTGCCCACAGGGAACAGCTTCACGCCCACGGCCTTGTCCACGTCGTTTTCCGTGACTATGCTTTTTTCTATCGGCATATTGGCCCGGATTTGCAAGCTGCCGCCGTTTAGCATGGCACGGTTCACCGAAACGCTGCCATTAAGCAGGCGTACCTCCAGCGCACTGTCCGCGGGAATTACATCCACCAGGGCCGTGGCCAGATAAGCGTCTTGATAGTTGGCTTGCAATTCCACCGCCTGCCATGCGCTCACTCCGGCAACCGCACGCAGCGAAAGCTTAGAATCTTTAAGCGTAGGAGCAACAACCGGCAGGCTCGCGCCCTCAAAATATGGTGTACTCCAGCTTATTTCCGTGGTGCTCGGCTTGGTGGTCGCAAAAGTACTGTAGCTCAGGGTGTTATAGTTGAAGTTCACCTCAAAGTCTTCCGCTTGTCCAGCCCTTATTGTGGCGCTTTCTTTATCCAGTTCGATACTTTGTACAAATACGGTGGAGTCCACGTATTGGCCTTCGTTAAGCCAGTAGTTCTTCGCTTTGCCTTCGGCCACGCTACCCGGTCCATCCACGATAGCATAGTAGCCAGGGATGCTGTAGCCTTCCGGTATGAGGATAACATCGGCCAGCACGCTCGGGCGCAGCGGATCTACCACGCCTTTGGTCGGCTTCTCTAACTCGATGTCATTACGTATATCGCCCGTGTTTGCGTTTGCGAAATACCCCAGTCTCAGGTCATCCGTGCCGACAAATTTGCTTTCGTCTAAGCCCGGCGCATAATTATCCGGCGCATTACCGACGTAGCTGAGCGAAACCGTACCTTGACCACGCCGCACGTTCGGGTGATACTCGGTATTGGACTTGATGAACATTTCCCGTTTTTCGATTTCTACCCAAACAGTGCTCTTTAGATCCGTGCCTTCAGTGCCGTTGGCATTGATAATATTCGGAATTTTATAGCCGCCCGCTCCCTTGATAGTGACAGTGGCCATTTTACCGTCGGCATCGGATATCTTATCATAATCCAATGTCAGATTAGCTTCGCCGTCTTCGTCGATGGTCACGGGAACCCACGCACCTACCTCTTGCTTCACACCGGCAGCGTTTTTATAGGTCACACCGTCGGGCAAGTTGCTCACTTGCACTTCATAGGCGACAGGCGTCACACCCGGAGCTGCCGCTCTGCTGGGCAGCAGTTCGTCGGTGATAAGCATCACAACTGCTTTTGAATGGTCAAAACGGTCCTCTTCCGGTCCGGTGGTGACAGCTTCGCCACCGTATACCAAGCGGTCATAAGAATACGCGCTCAGCCCCTTGACCTTAGTGGAATTCACGTTGAAAGGTGTGTACACAGGCTTATAGTTAGCCGCCTGAGCACCGGCCAGAACCATTTCCCCTTCTTTAATAATGACAGGAGCCGCGTCGCTTACCACATTCACCGTACCAAACAGGTTCGCGTTGCTGGTCGTGCCGGACATCGGGTAGGTCACGGCATCTTTGGTGGCAAGAACCGCCCCGGTGCTTGTATTACGCCTGAACTCAATGGCGCTCTCGTCCAAGTAGACGGTGGTGGTGCCGGCCGTCTGATAAGCCAGGGAAACCGTACCCTTGCCGGGCAGGTTCGACGCGACATAGAGCGATTTTTCCGGATCTATCAGCACTTCTATTGCTTTCGGAGCAACGGTCAGCTCGTAGGTAGCGGTAGCTGCCGCATAGATAGTAGCCGCGCCGGCCGCATCCCTGGCTTTACGGGCCATGATGGTGACAGAATTTGTGCCCGTGGTGGCGTTTAGGACCGTTACTTCACCGGTGCTGGCGTTCACTATTGCAACACTAGGGTTAGAGCTGGTATACGTGATGGCTCCGGCACCCGCGCCGGTTGACAAGGGATTGGTGAACGGATTAGGCGTATCGCCGTAGGTCCTGTCCACAAACTCATCCGCGAAAGCAATTTCTTGTATCTCATCATTGGTCTGGGTGAAGTTGGCGCGGATGGTGATGACACCATTCCTGGCGGCGGCGGGATTAACCGTGTAGACAACCGTGCCTTCCGCCGGAGCGCTGCTGGCCACCTTGGGGATGTTTATGGCATCCAAGCCGCTGCTCGTGTTAAAGAGGATGCGGTTGTTGTCGAAGGTAGCCCTTTCCACCTTATAGTTTACATTCACAGTGCCACCCGCGCGGCCAGTGGTTTCCGCTTCCCTGCCAGGCGCGGTCAGGGCATTAAAACGGATGTCACTGTTTGTAGGTAAGGTGGTATTATTGCTAACCTCGTTGAACGCATGCAATTTAATGGTGTAGGGCACGACGCGGCCCCTGCCGGTGGTGTCCGGATCAAAATCCACCCTGCGGCTGCCGTTTATTTGCTCGTGGGTCACGACAACGCTGATAACCTTGCCCACATCCGTGGCCTTGATTGTATATTCGGCAGTTTTTGCGACACTCACGCCGTCCGACAACCATTCATATTTCCAAACATCTGAATCCTCCAAATCCACAACACCGTCTATGTTTTCCGCAATCAGGTTGTCGATATCCACTACCAATTTGGCGTCTATTCTGTTGTCTATCGTATCGCCAATTTTGTTTATTATGCTGATAGTGGCGGCATCTTTGTACTCAGCCTTGATCATGGCCGTGTCCGGCAGCGAGTCGCGGCCCGCAATTTCGTCACTATTTATGGCTTTCACGACAAACTCATACTCCACACCATGTATAAGGTCGGTTATGGTGGTCGTAGTGGGCGGGTTGCCGCCGGTTTGAGGGGCGTACACTATTTCTGTTTCGGCGCTCTCTTTTTCCTCGTCCTCGACGTCATAATAGGTTACTATATAACCTTCAATTCCGAAATCGGGTCGGCTGGTGCTAAAGGCCACGCCATTCAAGGTAGCATTTTGCGCGCCGTCCATTGGAGCCGTCCAGCTAAGATCCACGGCCACCGTGCCGGGCCTGCCGGTAGTATCCGTTTGGGTGGTGCGGCGAGGCGTGGCGACCAGGTCGCCCGGCATACCGGGTTCCACAGGCAGACGAACGCTGCTGCTGATTGCCGCGCTGGGTGCCGTGTTTTCGTCACCACTCTCACCGAAGCGGATGAAGCCGTGGGCCGTACCGCCCAGAGGAACAGAAGTTACCTCAGGGGGGCCCGTCTTCCAATCATCGTCTTCCAACGGCCGCAAGCGACCGACGATTATGGCGTATTCCGGAGCGCCCTCATTTTTGTCGCCTTCTGTAGTGTCCGTGTTGGGCACAGTCACATAATCTTCCATTGACACAGTATAGGTCCCGCGTGCATTTTTCGCACCAGGTACATATTCCCAAGTCAAATTGACATCGCCTTTGGGGGTGTTCTGGCTGTTCGGTTCGATGGTTAGCTCGAATTGTTTGTCGTCCCTAATTTCGTGTATCCATTCCACATCATCATCGATTTCATCAATAACCTTAAGAGTCATTCTAAGTTTATTTTCATTTTTTTCCACGACCTCAGTGGTTTCCGTGGTGACCAGCGTTAGGTAGCCCTCATTGTTTTGAATATTGATTGTACCGTCGTATCCACCATCTGTGCTTACTTCCGAGCCTGTTATTTCTTTGACCCCAACATCGGCGGGTAGATCATCAAATTTAACGGCGTATTCGCCATCCGGAACTTCCGTGGTGGTCACGCGGAACTGCGCTTCGCCCGCAGTGCCAAAGACCGGGAAGGTCTCCTGCGCGCCAACGCTCACGCTTTTTACTTTGGAAGCATCCACATAGTACGGGGTGGTAAACGGCTTGGTGATTTTGTCGTCATCCACGTAATTGGCGGCAAGCGTGTCTGGCGTGAATTTGGCCTCATACTCGGGGAACAAGACCTTGGCCCTGCTGTAGGTTGGATCATATTCGTTCCCAAAATCCACATAGCCAACGTAGAGGCTGTCGGTTATTTGACGGGCATCGTCAGCGCCAAACGGATCCATGATGATGTTTATCCGGTCCGTGCCCACAGCGCCCAGCAAAGCCGGCGTGTTCGGGTTTATAACGGTGGTCGGCGGTTTGGCGGCAGCTTGGTATGTGAGCAGCACGTAGCCCTCGCCCGGCTTCGTACCGGCGATGTATTTAACCGCTTCCGCAGCATCTTCCAACAAATTGACGCTGAGCGGCGCTTCGGCGATGTGGAGGACGTACTCGGCGGTGGCATCATCCAGGGTTGCGCGGATGCCGACTGTGCCGGTTCCCTTGATTGTGACTAGACCTTTGGTTGCAGCCGCAGTAGAAACCTCGGCAATACTTTCGTCGGGAACCCCGTCTACTGCGAACGTTCTGTACGTTATCGCCGCTTCCGCCTCGCTTTGGTCAGCGTAGCCGCTTCCAAAGAGGTTGGCGGTGGCAGTTATGGTGAACTCGTCATCCCCATACACTTTTGATACATGAGCGTTTGCAAAGCTGATGACTTGGATGGAGTTGGTTGCAGAGTGCGTGAATGTACCCTTGATGGTGATTGTTCCATCTTCAGCATCATTTTTGCTTGCCCTGTAGGTTACTGTCTTGTTTTCAATGGAAGCAGGGGCCACGGGCGTCGTCCCGCCCCGGGTGTTTGCAACAACAGATCCCCCAACCACATTTTGACCGCTGACAGAGACAATGCCCCTGTTTACCGCTGAAAATTGCAAGGAGTTGTATAAGCCCATGCTAGCCAGGTCATACCAGATGGTGACTGTGCCGCCGTCACGCACGAAAATTTCGCCGGTCCCCATTTCGTCATCGTCCGAAAGGAGGCTGAGTCTGTCGCTTACGGTCGGAGCCGTAGTACTGGGCCCGTCATTCCCAACTTCGTCCAACGCTACATTATAAGGCACTGTGCTCCAAGCATTTCTGCCGTTAGGGACGAACTCTTTTTCCACCGTGTTATACGATGCCGGACTGGTGGATTTAATTTTTACGCTGATGACTTTGCCGGCGTCAGCGGCTTTGATTTCATACGTATTTTCGTCAACCCCGTCGTTAGACGCCTGGGCAGGAGTTTGAACGCTTACCCCGTCAGCAAACCACTCATAAGACAGAGTGGGGGTAGTATTTACAGTCGTTCCCCCTGTCACCCTGGCCGTCCCAGCTACCACAGTCGCTGTCAGCGTCGCGCCGATTTGGTTTTCAAACTCAACATCTTTGGTTTTATCGGATCCAATCTTTATATTAGTACTTGGGCTGGGGATTTCGAGGGTCCCATTGAGGGTTATAGGGCTACTCGAAGTGGCACGTTTCACTTCGCCCAGGATGCCCACGCTGTTTTTCGCGCGCACATCAAAAGTAAAGCCCCCAATCCCTAATAGCCTCCCGCTTGGGACTTCCAAACGATAGCGGTCACCGTTCAGGGTCGCGCCCGCGCCGGCATCGTACCAGGCCGTTCCGTCAGTCCCGTCAAAATTCACGCGGTACTCGTAGCCGGTGACGGTGACGGGAATGGCTTTTTCGATATTTTTCCCGTCAGCGCCCGTAGCGCTGTAAACATATTTCCCTTTTCCAGTGCCCCCGGCAGCGTTTTTATCTTCTACAACATCCCACAATAGGACAACGTTACGTGTGTTATCGGGATTTACCGCGTTAACGGTTTCCGGAGCCGCAGCCCCGTCCGGCAGGTGCACGATGGTCCAGATGGCGGGGCCGGCTTCCACGGCCGCGGAGGTGCTCGTGGCCGCTTTTCTGGCGTAGCGCACAAAGACGGTGTGCCCGTCGCCCGGGTTCCCCTCAAAACTTCGGGTTGCGGTGGCGGATGCGAGTTTGTACGGCGTCCAGTCGATTTTCTTTTCAGATTCCAGGGTTTCAAAAGTCTCAACGGCTGGATTAAAGGCATCGGGGTAATGTCCGTATTCCAGTTCCTCGTCTTTGGGTGCCGGAATTTGCCCGGTGTTTGGATCACGCGTAATGGTCAAGCCCGTGAGGGTGACTTCATACATGCCCCCTTTTTCTTCCTCCGCGTTTGCCTTGAAGCTTATGTCCAAGTTCGCTGTGCTGCCGTTGGGGAAGGAGTTGTTTCCCTCGGACACGGACAGGGTGAACTCGCCCGAGCCGAGAACTTTTCCTTCCTTATTACCCGCAATGCCCGGCTTCCCTATTAACTCCAGCCGGTACCTATGCAGCCCACTAGGAACCTCATCCGTGAGCGTCAACCCGAACGTCCCGGTTAAATTATTGTCCTCCGTAAGCTCAATGTCCGTGTCCCATAAATCAACATACTCATCATCGGGAGCATCCCCAAGCGGAATAAGCCGGCCCCTGTAAGTTGTCGTCGCATCAATGAGCTCCCCGATATCCCCCTCATCAACAATAATATCGAACGTGATTAAGTTATCCGCTTCGTCGTACGCGACACCGCCGATCGCCGGGTCCGGGTCTTGCCCGTCAATTTCCAGGGTGTCAGCTTCAATGTCAGTGACAACGAGTTTGGCGATACCCGAAGTCGCTTCGGTGTATAGGGTACCGCCAGCCATTTCAACGTACACGTCGAAAGCCCCGGCTCCGTTTACGGTCAATACGCCCGAGTCTTCGTTGATCTCACCGTTATTGTTCGCGTCACCGGCATCGCTCAGGTGATAGGTCGCCACTCCATTTGTTTCCGCTGCATACAACGGGTTTGTAAAGTCAAATAATTCCGTTGTATCGTAGGTGTTTCCGGTGTTCAAATTTTTCCAGTTTACCGTCGTGGTCGGCTCTTTAATGGTTAACTCAAAATTGTCGTTTTTTTCAATGGTAAAAGTGTTGGTTGCAGCCCCAGGATCCGCCGCGACCACGAAATAAGGGTCGGATGCCGCCACCGTAAGCCGCACCGTAACTTCGTCCGCAACGGTAATCCCCGTCAGAAGACCGGTCGCTGCAGCAAGGGTTGCACTCCCTCCGCCTCTCACTTTGCTCCAAGCAAAAACAGGCTCTCCCTCGTTCACAACCCCAGGGTCCCACGTAAACAAACCCAGGTTCGCGACATCTATTCCCGAAGGGCTGTAGGGCGTGGTATAAGACCCGTCTCCTTCCGCCGTTATTTCGATAGGGGCTTTGTCAATAACAAGATTTACGGTCTTCGTCACAGCAACATCCCCGCTCCCCCCGTCCTCAGAAAGAGTAATTTCGACGGTTGTTCCGGCGTTCCCAAAAACAAAGGGGTCCTTTAGTTCCGAACCAATCGTAACGACGAGATCCCCCGAAAGCCCATAATCTTCACCGTCCCCATCCTCGTAATCCCCAAACGTGATACTATCAGCGGATAACCCCGATATCACCGAATACCCCCCACCTGGGTTCGTTTTCACGGTTACGTTGTAAGTTGTGTTTTCTTTTAGAACACGGGCACCCGAGTCGGTATTATCGGCGCTGTTTATTGAGAAATCGTAAGTCACAGTCCCAGCTTCCCCGAAACGTAGGTTCCGACTCAGAGGCCCGCTCGTGTTAGCGTAAGCCGGGGAACCCAAGGTCACGTCCCCGGGATCCGCCTGCGCCTCCAACGCAAAAAAGGGCCCTATCCCACCTAACGGCGTGATAAGCATGGCCGCGGCGGTGAGCAGGGCAATGGTGGCCCGTTTTGCCCGCGCGGAAAAAACTTTTGGAGCTTTCAGCATCGTCATGTTTGAAAGCGCCGTGATAAACTTCCTTTTTGTTTCCATAAATATTCTCTCCTCTTGTTTTGCTTGTGGTTGTGAGAGGTGTTCCACCATTGTCGTCGTTCCCTGCGGGGTGCGGCGGGGGCAAGCCCCCGCCCTACGGGTTTAATTCGTCAGGGGTCCCGCTGTTCCCTGAGTCAGGGGCCCCCGCATTAAAAATTTGCGGGGTGACGGGGTGGTGCGGGGTGACGGTTTTGGGGGTCACATCCTTTCACAACCAACACTATGTTCTTAAGTTTCGCCTTCTCATCCGGGATAGCCGCCCCAGGCGGCCATCCCGGATCTCTGGCGAGAACTCAAAAAAACGAGGTGCAAGCATGCGTCCACACTTACACCTCGCAACAAGCGGAGGTCACAGTCCTGCTGCGCGTCACATTATCCATCCTTGTAAATACTTGCCATCTGTATTACAATGAAAAATGTGTATCGCAGAGAAATCTGTATTGTGTGGCAGCGTTTCCTGCCATACCTTGCCTGCTGGGGTTGGCGCCCCATCAGGCGGTACACACCTATGTTCAATTGAATTCTCTAAGTGTCATCTTAGCATAAAAAAATCCCGTGTCAAGTGTAAAATTGAAATTTTCCCAAATTTTTTTGAAAAATTGAAAAAAAGTGGATGTTCCCTACTTTCAGGGGGCCCCGCATAAAAGCATTGCGGGGTGACGGGGTGACGGGGTTCACCCGTCCTTTGCGGCCAGTTTTTCCGTGAGTTCTTTGATGTAGGCGTCTTTTTCACTGAGAAGGATGTCTTTCTCGCTGATGACGTTGTCTTTTTCCGCCAAAACCAACTCAAATTTTTTGGCAGCGCGTTCCTCGCCTATCTCCTCGCCTTCCTCGCGCAGGCCCTTGTAGTGTATTTCCTGGTCGTACTCGGTCAGTATGCTCATCCTTACCTCCGCTCTGTTCTTCTCCAATATCTCACGCAGGATGTTCTGTGCAATGCACTCATCCACCGCCTTGTCAACGGCATCCTCGAATGTGCTGCAGCTCTCGCTGTAATCGCGTACCCGGTGGATGAAGTCCGCGTATTCACCCAGCTCCCGGCATTTGGTCAGCAGTTCCTTGTTTTTGCCGTGGTTGATGTTTATCACCGTGGCCGTCATTTCCAGGCAGGCTTCCGCTTTGCCGCTGGGCACTTCCATGTAGGCGTCCGACAAACGCAGGGTCGTCCTTTCCTCCAGATAGTCCATGTCATTATTGAAGACGACGTACTGCGGGTATGGCAGCCTGACCAGCCTGC